>ERZ795045.1306-NODE-1306-length-28569-cov-5.945325_pt1 | contig 28569 bp, 27 predicted proteins | sample MGYA00375129_ERZ795045 | MGnify/ENA primary metagenome ERZ795045 (study PRJEB30174, sample SAMN05720166) | activated sludge metagenome | isolation source: anaerobic digester from wastewater treatment plant | place: Japan | collected 2015-05-15 ...
CAAAGGCGCCGCGATATTGAGGCCTGCTCGAGGCGGTGTTGTCCACAGCCAGCGTTCAGGTGTAGGATCCGCGGTAGTAAGGCATCTCCCCCTCGAGCACGCCCAAACCCTGGCGATGCCGTGGGGGATGCCCGGACGACGAGGGGGGAACATGGGCATGGCCCGGGTCATTCTGCGTCCAGGAAGGGAGGACTCGGTCCTCAGGAGGCACCCGTGGATCTTCTCGGGCGCCGTGCAGGAGGTCAGGGGCCGGCCTTCTCCCGGGGAGACCGTCGAGGTCCTGTCCTCCTCGGGGGCATGGCTTGCGTTCGGCGCGTGGTCTCCCCACTCGCAGATACGGGTGAGGGTCTGGTCGTTCGACAGGGGAGCGCCCGTCGAGGGAGCCTTGTTCGAGGAGAGGATCCAGAGGTGCATGCTCCTGAGACGCGATATCCTGGGCGCCCGCGAGACGAATGCGTTCAGGCTCGTTCACGCGGAGTCCGACGGCATGCCCGGCCTCGTGGTGGACAGCTATGCGGGTTTCCTCGTGTGCCAGTTCTCGAGCGCGGGCGTCGAGCGCCACCGGGATGCCATCGTGGATGCGCTCGAGGCGGCCTTCTCTCCCAGGGGTGTCTACGAGCGTTCGGACACCGATGCCAGGACGAAAGAAGGGCTCCCGAAGAGGACCGGCCTCATCTCGGGGGAAGAACCCCCCGAGCGGGTGGAGATCGTGGAGCACGGCGCGAGGTTCCTCGTCGACATCAAGAGGGGCCACAAGACGGGGTTCTACCTCGACCAGCGCGAAAACAGGCTGTGTGCCAGGGCGCTCTCCTCGGGCAGGGAGGTCCTCAACTGCTTTTCGTATACCGGAGCCTTCGGTGTCGCGGCCATGCTCGGCGGGGCGAACAGCGTCCTCAACGTCGACACCTCGGCGGCCTCGTTGGAGTCCGCGCTCGACAACGCGCGCCTCAACGGGATAGACCTCTCGAGGTTCGGCGTGAAAGAGGCGGACGTGTTCTCGTGCCTGAGGGAACTCAGGGACGACGGCAGGTCTTTCGACCTCGTGGTGCTCGACCCGCCCAAGTTCGCATCCACAGCGGGGCAGGTCGCGCGTGCGGCGCGCGGCTACAAAGACATCAACATGCTCGCCTTCGAGGTCCTCAAGCCCGGGGGGCTGCTGATCACCTTCTCGTGTTCCGCACACATAGGCCCCGCGCTCTTCCAGAAGATCGTGGCCGACGCGGCGCTGGACGCGGGGAGGGAGGCCTCGATCGTGAGGTACCTCTGGCAGGCTTCCGATCACCCGGTGGGCCTCGCCTTTCCCGAGGGCCTCTACCTCAAGGGGCTCGTTTGCGCCGCATGAGGCGGGCCCTTCCCCGGCGCCGTCACCCGCGCACGGCTGCAGGGACCGGGCCCGGGGTGGGGGAACTCGAGCGCATCGCGCCGCCTGTGTCGTCACCGTCGAGATCGTCGCGAAGGGGTGGGCGGCCCGAGGTCCGCAGGGAGGACGCCCGACCGGACATGGCCGCCGCTCGAGGCTGTACATACCGGCGCGGGTGATGGTATGCCTGAGGGCACGCATGGTACGGGTAACGAACCACGGGGAAGACTACGAGCTCATTGACAGCGGGAACGGCTGGAAGCTCGAGCGGTTCGGCAGGTACGTGCTGTCGAGGCCGTGCAGCCAGGCGATCTGGCCTCCGAGGGCCCAGGCGGCCGTGTGGCAGGCGGCCCACGCCTCCTTCGAGCGCAGGCCGGGCAAGGGATGGCAGGTGCGCGTCCCCATGGAGGAGACCTGGCAGGTCACCATGGAAGGGCTCATCTTCCGGCTCAAGAGGACGGACTTCGGCCACGTGGGCGTCTTCCCGGAACAGCGCAGGCTGTGGAGATGGATCGTCAGGCGGTTGGGGTCCCTCCCTGAGCCGTGGAAGAGGGAGATCCAGGTGCTCAACCTGTTCGCGTACTCAGGCGGTGCGACGCTCGCCTGCGCAGCCTCTGGGGTGCGTGTCTGCCACCTCGACGCCTCCCGCGGCATGGTCGCCTGGGCGAGGGAGAACGCGAGGCTGAACGGTCTCGAGCATGCGCCGGTGAGATGGATCGTGGATGACGCGAACAAGTTTCTCGACAGGGAACTCAGGCGCTCGAGGCGCTACGACGCCATCATCCTCGACCCGCCGACCTACGGTCACGGCGCGAACGACGAGATCTTCAAGATCGAGGACGACCTGCAGGCCCTCATGCGCAGGTGCTGGTCGCTGCTCTCCGAGAGACCCCTGTTCGTCCTCCTCTCCTCCCACACCCCTGGATGCACGCCCAAGGCCCTCGAGAACGTGATGGTCTCCACCATGCAGAGGACGAGCGGATCGTTCGAGTCGGGCGAGATGCTCCTGGAAGGCGGCCCCGGGGTGCTGGCCGTGCCGAGCGGCTCATACTGCAGGTGGCTCCCCGGCCCCGGTCAAGGAGGTCCCTGATGGGCAAGACGGTGCGCTCCTCTTCCGCCCGTCTGTGTCCCCCTTGGGCCGTCGCGGGGAAAGAGGGCCCCTGATGGACGGCGCGGTCCGCACGGGAACTTCTTCTGCGTCTCGGCGGGGAGACCCTCCCGATATCAGGGTGCTCTACGAGGACAACCACCTCCTTGCGCTCGACAAGCCGGCAGGCCTCCTCACCCAGGCGTCCGGCCTGGGGCGCGAGAACCTGGAGGACATGGCCAGGACGTGGATCAGGTCTACCAAGGGCAAGCCCGGCAACGTCTTCCTCCACGCCGTGCACAGGCTCGACCGCCTCTCGAGCGGGATCGTCCTCTTCGCGAGGACGAGCAAGGCGCTTGCGCGGCTGAACGGCCAGATGAGGGAGCGTTCCATCCGCAAGGTCTACCTCGCCGTGGTCTCGGGTGGCCCGCACGAGGAGGAGGGCACGCTCGAGCATACGCTCAGGCACTCGCGCATGAAGGCCGTCTGCGCGACGCCGGAAGACTCGGGCGCCCACCCCTGCACCCTGCACTTCAGGGTGGTCGCGAGATCCAGGGGCCTGGCCCTCGTGGAGGTCGAGATCGTGACGGGACGCTACCACCAGATCAGGGCCCAGATGAGCGCGTCTGGGTTCCCGGTGCTCGGCGACACACGCTACGGGGGAAGGCCTGTGCAGGGCATGAAGGGGATCGCGCTGCACCACGCGCGCATGGAGTTCTCACACCCGACCACCGCCCTCCAGGTGATCATCACCTCTCCCTTGCCCGGAGACTGGCCTGTCTTTCCCGGTCACCCCACCACCCACGGCCGGCGCGCGGGGGGCGACTAGCCCGCGGGTGAGTCCCTCACTGCGGGAATGCAACGCACAGGGGCAAGGGCTCGTCACGGGATCGACATACGAAGGAGTAGACGGGTATGGAACCGAGGGAAAACCCGGGACAAGGGAGGATCGAGACCCGCAGGGGGCTTCATGCCACGGTATGGGTCCTGGGGTTCGTGAGCCTCTTCATGGACGTGTCCTCCGAGATGGTGCACAGCCTGCTGCCGGTGTTCGTCGTCACGGTTCTCCATGCGAACGTGCTTTCGCTGGGAGTGATCGAGGGCGTCTCCGAGGCGGCGGCCCTCGTCTCGAGGGCCTTCTCCGGGGCGCTCAGCGACCTCATGGGAAGGAGGAAACCGCTCGCCGTGGCGGGTTACGCGCTCTCCGCGGTCACCAAGCCCCTGTTCGCCCTCGCCTGGGGCGTCCACGTCGTCTTTGCCGCGCGTTTCGTGGACCGCATCGGCAAGGGTGTCAGGGGTGCGCCGAGGGACGCCCTCCTGGCAGAGGTCACTCAACCTGCCTCCCGCGGGGCCGCCTTCGGCCTGCGCCAGTCGCTGGACACGGTCGGCGCCATCGTTGGGCCCGCCTCTGCGAGCGTCTTGATGCTCGCGCTGTCGAACGACATCAGGGGCGTGTTCTGGATCGCGACGGCGCCTGCAGTGCTGGCGGTGGCCCTGCTCGCACTCGGGGTGAGGGAGCGCAACCCCGGCAGGAGGGAACACGAGCCCGTTGCGTTGAGGGTATCGACCCTCAGGCGGCTCCCCGGGACCTTCTGGGTCGTGACCGCCTTGGGCGCCGTCTTCACGCTCGCCCGCTTCAGCGAGGCCTTCCTGCTTCTCAGGGCCGAGGACATGGGCGTGGGGCGGTCTCTCATCCCCCTGGTCCTCGTGCTCATGAACGTGGTCTACGCGGTGAGCGCCTACCCGGCGGGCGTCATCTCGGACACCGTGGGAAGGATCGGCATGGTCGTCGTAGGCGGCCTCTTGCTGGCCGCCGCCGACGTCGCGCTCGCCTTCGCCCAATCCCCGGGTATCCTCCTGTGCGGGGTCGCGCTGTGGGGTCTGCACATGGGGCTCACCCAGGGGGTCTTCTCCACGCTCGTGGCAGAGACGTGCCCGACCGACCTCAGGGGGAGCGCCTTCGGCGTCTTCGGCCTGGCGTGCGGCATCGCCGTGCTCGGTGCGAGCACGCTCGCCGGCTGGCTGTGGGACTTCAGGGGACCGTCCGCCGCCTTCCTGGCCGGGGCATGCATCGTCGTCTTCGCGCTGGTCGGCTTCTCGGCGTTCGGCGGATACGCGAGGAAGGGCCGCATGCCCTGAGGGCGATTCTCTCCGGGCCGGGTGTCCGCCCGCCTCGGGGTGAACAGCGCCTCGAGGATTCGGACACCCGCGCCTTCCGGCTGCATTGCGCGCGCCAAAGCGGCGCATGTGTGGAGAGTCTCCTCCGTGCTTGTCCGACCCGTGAGCGCGGCAGTGGGCCACGCCCCCGCACGCACGACGGCCTCGGCGATGACAGCCCCTGGGAAGACCGTGATCGCGGCGGTGGATCCCCGTTACGCGGACACCCTCTCTGGCCTGTCTTTCCCGGTACAGACGAGCCTGCCCGTCCTGCACCCGGGACGATCGCGACGACTTGATTCGCGCGAACCACGTGTGCTATGGCAACTGGCGTCACCCGCGACCCGCGAGGGAGTGCGGGCGAGGCTCTATGGCGATACGCGACCTCATCCGAAAGGCCCCGAAGCCGGGCTCTCTGAAGAGCCCACCGTTCGCCTTCATACTGAGCTACCTGCTGGCCGTCATGGTCGGCGGCGTTCTCCTCAAGAGCCCGGCCTGCCTCGAGGAGGGCCGGCACATCTCGTGGATCGACGCCTTCTACACGGCCACCTCGGCTGTCTGTGTGACCGGGCTGACCGTGGTGGAAACCGGCCGGACCTTTTCCACGGCCGGAGAACTCGTCATCCTCGCGCTCATCCAGTTCGGGGGGTTCGGTCTCATGGCCTTCTTCGCCATGGCCTTCTTGTGGGCCGGCTCGAGGGTGAGCACGCAGCAGTCGTCGTTCATCAAGGAAAACTACTCCCAGACCATGATCTACGACGCACGGCTCATCCTGAGGATCCTCCTGGCCTACACCCTCCTGTGCGAGGCGGTGGGAGTGATTCTCCTCGTGCCGGCTTGGGACCACCCCATGACGACATGGCAACGGCTCTATTTCGGCCTGTTCCATTCCGTCTCCGCCTTCAACAATGCGGGGTTCTCCCTCTTTGCCGAGAACCTCTGCGGCTACAGGGGCGACATCCTGCTCAACCTCACGATCACCTCGCTCGTCATCCTAGGCGGGATCGGCTCCCCGGTGATACTCGACTGCTGGTCGTACCTCCACTCGCCCACGAGGTTCCGCTTCTCGCTCCACACCAAGCTCGCCGTGAGCACCACCGCCGCGCTCATAGCAGGGGGCACGGCGGCCATATGGCTCATACAGAGGCCTTCGCCGCTCTTCGAGATCCCCCTGCACGAACAGGCGCTCATCTCGTACTTCCAGGCGGTGACCGCGCGTACCGCGGGGTTCAACACCATAGACCTGCGCCAGCTCGGCACCGCCCCCATCATGATCATCATTCTCCTCATGTTCGTGGGTGCGTCGCCGGGGTCCTGCGGCGGCGGGATCAAGACGACCAGCCTGGCCACCCTGCTCGTGGTGCTCTGGAACAGGATAAAGGGGCGAAGCGTCAACAACGTGTTCAGGACGACGCTCCCGACCAAGGTGGTGAACAGGACCATCTCCATCTTCATCCTCGCCTCGATCTTCGTGATCGTCGTCCTGACCGCCCTGCTCATCACCCAGGTGGGCGAGCTCCCGCACGACAAGAGCGGCGGGATGTTCATCGAGTACCTCTTCGAGACCATATCGGCCTTCGGCACCGTCGGGCTGTCCCTTGGGGCGACGGCGAAGATGGACGGAGTCGGAAAGATCCTCATCATGCTCACCATGCTCGTCGGCAGGGTGGGGATCATGACCATCGCGTACCTCTTCACGAGCAGGGAGTCCACCGCGCGCTACCAGTTCGTCGAGGAAGACGTGATGATAGGATGACCGTGAAAGGACCGTATCCATGAAGAGAAAGTACGTGGTCATTGGACTGGGCAACTTCGGGTTCTGGGTCGCAAAGACCCTGTTCGAGGCCCACCAGGAAACGATCGCCATCGACATGAACAAGGAGGCGGTGCAGCGGGTCAACAAGTTCTCGAACATGGCGGTGATAGCGGACGTCACGAACAAGGAGACGCTCGTGGGCCTCGGCATAGCGGACTGCGACGCGGCGGTCGTGAGCCTGGGGGATCACCCGGCCGCATCCACCCTGGTGACGCTCTACCTCCACGAGATGGGCGTGAAGCAGATCCTCGTCAAGGCCATCGACGAGAACCACGCGAAGATCCTCAGGAAGGTGGGGGCCACCGACATCATCTTCCCGGAGAAGGACATGGGCATCAAGGTGGCGAAGACCCTCGTCAGCCCGAACATCCTGGATTTCATCGAGATGACCGAGGACTACGAGATAACGCAGATCGGCCCGCCTGCTTCGTTCATAGGCAAGACCCTCATGGAGCTCGAGCTGCCGAGCAGGTTCGGGCTCCAGGTGATAGCGGTGCGCGAGCTCATCCCGGAGAACTTCATCCCCGCGCCGAGGGCCGACTTCGTGATCAAGGACAGCGACATCCTCTATATCCTCGGCAGGAAGAAGGACATCGAGCGCATAAAGGCGTTGTGACCCCCGGGAGTAGGGCGAAGGGAACCCCGGCGGTCGGTCTCGGCGCCCGTTGGGAAAACCCCGGGAAAGGGTGTCCCGCCCCATGGATACAGCCTCTGCGCTTCGTCTTGCGTCCCCCTCGCACTGAAGAGACCGCCCGGTGGACGCCCTTGCTCGAAGGCGCCTCCCCGGGCGCTGCAAACGCCCGCACCCGGATTACGAAGACGACCGGGCTCGGTGGCCGTATCCCCTGTTCACCCTGGCGTAACACCCTTGGATCACCCTTGTATTCCTCACAGGCAGTGATATCATGGAGACGAGCACTCGAGGCGGAGGTTGCGGAGAAAACCCCCATGATGATCACACGTCTTCTCGGCATCGCACAGGCGGCGTTCGTGATTTCGTCCCTGGCCTTAGGCCTCCAGGCCCGCGCGGCAGGCGCCGCCGACCAGGGTACGGAACTCAGGTACGCGGTGACCAAGGTCGCCAAGGCCCTCTTGCCCTCGGTGGTCCACATCGAGATCTCCCAGGAAAGGGCCAAGGACCCGACGGCCGCCCAGGGGCTCTTCCAGGAGTCTGCGCCGGCCGAGGAGCAGGAGACCGCGCTCAAGTTCAAACAAGAAGTGACCGCGCTCGCGAGCGGCATCATCCTGGACGACAAGGGGTACATCATCACGAACAACCACGTGGTCGAAGGTGCATCCTCCATCGAGGTGACCCTCTGGTCCGGCCGGAGGTACCCAGCCCGTCTCGAAGGGGCCGACCCGAAGACCGATATCGCCGTGATCAAGATCGAACCCGACACGACGCTCTCTCCGGCCGTGTTCGGAGACTCGGACAGGGTCGAGATCGGCGAGTGGGTCGTCGCCATAGGCAACCCGCGCGGCCTCGACCTGACGGTCACCCAGGGCATCATCAGCGCGAAGGACAGGAGACGCATCTTGGACCCGTCCTCGTACCTTTCCTTCCTCCAGACAGACGCGGCCATCAACCCGGGCAACAGCGGGGGGCCCCTCATCAACCTCGAAGGGAAGGTCATCGGCATCAACTCGGTCATCGCATCCGAGTCGGGGGGCTTCGAGGGTATCGGGTTCGCCATACCCGGCAACATCGCACTGTCGACGGCCAGGTCACTGATAGCGCACGGCAGGGTCAAGCGAGGGTGGATAGGCGCCTCCGTGGACGACCTGGACGAGGCGAAGGCCAGGGAACTGGACCTTCCCTCCCCCAAGGGGGTCCTCGTGATCGACGTGATCAAGGACGGGCCTGCCGACAAGGCAGGGATCAAGACGGGCGACGTCATCACGGCGGCTGCCGGCAGGGAGCTCCTGGACGCGGCCATGTTCAGGAACATCATCGCCCTCTTCGAGCCGGAGACGGACCTGCCCCTGGAGATACTCAGGGCAGGTTCGTCGGAAAGCAGAAAGGTCAGGCTTGTCGACCTCGAGTCCTCGCTCAGGCTCATCGCCTCCACCGTCAAGGCCCGCATGGGAGTGGAAGCGAGAAGCCTCAAGCAGCAGGAGAAGGAAACCTTCGGCATCGAGACAGGTGTCGCGGTCTCCTGGCTCGACCCTGCAGGCCCCCTGGCCAAGGCGGGGTTCGAGGCGGGCGACATCATCCTCGAGATGGACGGCCAGATGATCAGGAACGTGCACGACTTCGCATCGATCGCGGCCACGATCCTTCCCCGGCAGGTGACGATCCTGCTCGCCATCGACCATCGAAGCGGCGAGAGCGCCTACGTCCAGGTGAAGGCCCGCTGAAGGCTCACCGCGAGCCACCATCCACCTCCCGCTCCTCTCCCGTGGCACACGGCACCGGCACGCATCGTCCCCGGCGGTCTATCTTAAAGCTTGAATCTAACCTTTGACATGATCGAGAGAACCGTTTACCCTGTATCCCCAAGAGAGGAGGAGACCCGCAATGACAACAGCATACAACTTCTACAAGGTGGAGAAGAAGGGCAGCGTGGCATGGGTGTTTCTGAACAGGCCGGAGAAGAAGAACGCCATGGGTCCGGACGCCTGGAAGGAGATCATCCCCATCTTCGCGGACATCGACGCTGACGACGCCATCAGGGTGGCCGTCATCGCGGGCGAGGGCAAGGATTTCAGCGCCGGTATCGACCTCATGGGGATGGCGCCCATGATCCCGACCATGAAGAACTGGGACATGAGCGCGAGGGGCAAGGTGCGCCTGTTCAAGGACATATTCCCGCTCCAGGACGCCATGTCGTGCGTGGAGAAGTGTTCCAAGCCGGTGATATGCTGTTTCCACGGCTACAGCATAGGCGCGGCGCTCGATCTCGGGAGCGCGTGCGACATCCGGCTGGCATCCGAGGACGCGCGGATCTCGCTCAGGGAAGCGGCGGTGTCCTTCATCGCGGACGTGGGCGTACTCCAGCGCCTTCCGCTCATCGTGGGCCAGGGCGTCACGCGCGAGCTCGCGTTCACGGCCAAGTTCATCGACGCGAGGCGCGCCAAGGAGGTCAACCTCGTCAACGAGGTCTACCCGGACAAGGACGCGCTCCTCAAGGGCGCGGAGGAAATGGCCCTGGAGATCTCGAACTGCGCCCCCCTCGCAGTCCAGGGGGCAAAAGAGGTCCTCAACTTCTGCCGCGGCAAGAGCATAGCCGACGGGCTCGAGTACGTGGCGGCGAGGAGCGCGATGATCCTGCCCTCCGAGGATATCGCGGAGACCATGGCCGCCTTCATGGAAAAGCGCTCGCCCGTCTACAAGGGCAACTGAGCCCTTCAGGCCGCCTCGCACTCGGGGACGCAGACGGGTTTTTGTACCCCCCTGCGGGAATCGAGAGAGGGCGCTAGAGGGGGCCGCGACACGGGAGCCCTTGGGATGCCGCAGGATATCCCCGGGCTCCTGCCTTTTTCCCGTCGGCGGCCGTTTCCGTGTCTACCCGGCATCCAGGCACCCCGGGACACCGCCTTAATACCCGTTCTTCCCAGCCACGCACGATCGCCCGAGGAGGCCGGCCGGGTCACCGAGCCGCAGGACACCCGCGGGCTCCCGGTTTCCCTCCCCAGGGCCGCCGGGGTCTCGGCGCCTCTCCCGCGCAGCTTCCTCCCCACTAGCAAGGCGAGGACCCTGCCTTTTCCTTCCCTGGCGGGCGCCTCCCTGTCCCCTCGTTCCCCTGGTCCCCACGCCCGCCCTCCTGGGCCCCGGGTATCCTGCAGGGAAAGACAGGTCCTGCCTGTCCTTGCCTGCAGGCATGGGGTCGAGCGGGCGCCCCACCGGGCGCGCAGGCCGCCCTTGGCATGCCGAACACCGATCACGTGAGACAATCACGGACGGCGGGACCACTCATTGCCGCACAGGGGGGCTTCACGGGAACACGGTGTCCAATCGCCTCCCACCCGTTCGTGCCACCCCGGCCGTCCAGGCGGATCCATCGTGCGGGCCTGGGGCGCCGCCTGCGGCCAGCGGTCCTCCTGCCACCTAAAGTTTTCCATCAGGGCATTCCGAATAAGCGATTGATGGAGAAGAGGGAGAGCAAGCGCAAGAAGACCCGGTCGTGGGACGACGTGCACGCGAAGGCCCTGATCTGCGGCAGGACGTTCTCGTACCCGGTCGTGGACATCGCCATAGGCGGCATAGGCGTGCTCGTCAGCGAGGGTTACTCCCTCCTGCGGCAGGGCGAGCCCGTCGTGATCAAGACGCTCGAGAAGAAAGGCACGGTGATAGCGACGGACATCCACGGCAGGATCGCCCATGTGGGCACGGGCGTACCCTCCCGGGTGGGCATAGACTTCTCGCCCGCCGACACGCCCATCGAGGCCTACACGAAGCTCAACGAGACCGTCCCCGACACGGGGAGGATCATCGCCGACAGGGACGAGATCGTGCGTATCTTCGAAAACGTGCAGAAGCTTTCGAGGGGCTTCGGCGACATGCTCATGATCCACCGTTCCAAGGCCATCCCCGCGGAGTTCTTTTACCTGAGGCCGGAACAGGACAACATGGTGCTCAGGATCGTGCGCATCTCGGACCTCAGGCTCCCGTTCCAGCCTGCAGTGGACATGGTGTACCCCTTCTACCTCTTCAGGGGGACGGACGTGATGCTCTTCACGGCCCGGGTGCTGGACATGGTGAAGAACATCCTCGAGGTCTCCTGGCCGGATACCCTGCGCCACATGAGCAGGAGAACCGTCCTGCGCTACCTGGTGACAGGCGAATCGCCCTTGACCGCGACTCTCGTTCACCCCATGAACTCGCAGAGGGTCAAGGTCCTCGTCTGGGACATCAGCATCGAGGGCATGGGCGTCGAGATCCTGAGCGATAGCCCCCCCTTCATCGAGGGCATGAACCTCCCGTCGGTCGTGATCCACCTGGGCGGGACGCTGCTGAAGGCCACGGGCGTGGTACGCTCGGTGAGGGCGGATGCCGTCTTGGAAAAGACCCAGGTGGGCATCGAGTTCACGGGTGGCGCGCCACAGTACCAGGACAAGATCCTCTCGTACATACTCGAGATGAACCTTCCCGCGGAGACGCTCATCCCGAAGGTCAATCACGCCCGGTAATAGCCCAGGTACCAGCTCACGAACCTCGCCACGCCTTCCTCGACGCTCACGCCGGGCCTGAACCCGACGGCACGTTCCAGGTCGTCCGCGTCGGCCCACGTCTGCCTGACGTCGCCCTTCTGCAGCGGCAGCAGGTTCTTCTCAGCCTTCCTCCCCAGCGCATCCTCGAGCACCTCGATGAACCTCATGAGGTCCACCGGCCTCGAGCCGCCGATGTTGTAGATGCGGTACGGCGCGAAACTGGTCCCGGGATCGGCCTCGGCGGCGTTCCACGCAGGGTTCGGGGAAGGCACGAGGTGCATGACGCGCACGAGCCCCTCCACGATGTCGTCGATGTACGTGAAGTCGCGCTTCATGTCACCGAAGTTGTAGACGTCGATGGGCCTGCCTTCGAGTATGGCCTTGGTGAAGGTGAACAGCGCCATGTCTGGCCTGCCCCAAGGCCCGTAGACGGTGAAGAACCTCAGCCCGGTGCACGGCAGGCCGTACAGCGCGGCGTACGTGTGGGCCATGAGCTCGTTCGCCTTCTTGGTGGCCGCATACAGGGAGACCGGGTGATCCACGTTGTCGTGCACGGAGAAGGGCATCTTCACGTTTGCGCCGTAGACCGACGACGAGGACGCGAACACCAGGTGGGAGACGGATGCGTGCCTGCAGCCCTCGAGCACATGGAGGAAGCCCGTGATGTTCGCGTCTATGTAGGCGTGAGGGTTCTCGAGGCTGTAGCGTACCCCGGCCTGTGCCGCGAGGTGCACCACGACGTCAAAGGGTCCACCCTCGAAGAGCCCCTCCATGGCCCTTCGGTCCGCGCAATCCATGAACCTGAAGGTGAAGCCCTCCCTGGGGGTGAGCATCTCGAGCCTCGCCCTCTTGAGGGAAGGGTCGTAGTACGGGTTCAGGTTGTCGATCCCGACCACCTCGCGGCCCTCGTCGAGCAGGCGGCCGGCAAGGTGAAAGCCGATGAACCCGGCGACGCCGGTCACGAGCACGCGCATCAAGACACCTCCTCGCCGTTCAATTGCACCCTAGGCGCTCAACGACACGAGGTATCTCATAAATGGTGGAAATGCTCAAGGACCTGGATCCCGCGCGCCCCTCATCCGATGGTGCGTGAGACGCCCCTTCCAGGAGGGAAGGGGAACCGTCCATGGACGTGGTCACGGCCAGCCCGCCTCCCACCTTGACCCCGTGCATACCCAGCTCGAGGGCGGTCCTCACGTTCGCCTCGCTGTCGTCCACGACCAGGCACCGCCCGGGCTCGGCCGCGAAGAGGTGCATGGCCTTGAGGTAGCCCCACGAAAGAGGCTTGGGGACGAAGTCCATGTACTCGATGGAGAACACCTCCGCGAGGATGTCATCGACGCCCAGCGCCTTCAGGATGCGCCGGGCATACTCGTACGACCCGTTCGTGAACGCAGCCATCCGGCAGCCCGTCCGCCCGAGCGCCTCTCGAAGCCTGGGGTCGGGCTTCAGGATCTCCTCCACGGGCACGTCGTGGACCTTCTTCAGGTAGTGCACCGGGTCGCATCCGTGCTCGTGCATGAGCCCCTGGAGGGTCGAGCCGTACGAGCAGATGTAGGTGCGCCTGAGCGAGCGGGCGGCATCCAGGTCCATGCCGCACATGTCCATCACGTACAGGTCTATGTTGTGGTTGACCAGGGCGAACGGGCCCCTCCCCTTGGGGTAGAGGGTGTCGTCCACATCGATGAGGGCCACCAAGTCAACCACGACGGTCTCCATCACGGGGCCTCCCCGTCGGCCCCTCGTTCTCGAGCGTGACGCAGGATCAGCACGCACACGGCCGTTGCGTCCCGCGAGCCATTCCCCTCCAGCGGGGCCCTCGGTCCCGTGCCCGGGATGTCCCGCAGCGCGTCTTCTCCCAAGATTCCTGGTCCGCCGACCCCGTTGCGGCCCGCACGACCCGGCGGGGAGCCATGCAGAGCGCACCCTCGCCCTGCACCTGCCGCGGCCGTCGCAGGGCGTCTCGGGACCTTGAGCGCACCCGCCTCCCGTGCGGCGCCGCCGGTCTCTCGTGCCGGCACATCGAGTCCGCCCCTCGCCCGCCCACCCGCTCCCTTCCGGGAACACGGCGGGTTTGGGTGCAGGCGAGGGCCTACTCCTCGAACAGGTTCGACTGGCCTGGGTGCGGGGTCCGCCCCACGACCCTGTACCCGCTCGCGCACACCTGCCTGCCGCGGGGAGTCCGCTTGATGTAGCCCCGCTGTATGAGGAAGGGTTCGTAGACGTCCTCGATGGTGTCCTTGTCCTCGCCGATGGAGGCCGCAAGGGCGTCTATGCCCACGGGCCCGCCGGAGAACGTCTGCACCATGGTCTCGATGATCCTGCGGTCCATCCTGTCGAGGCCTGCCTTGTCGATGTCGAGCCTCGACAGGGCCAGGTCCGCGACCTCGGGCGTTATCCGGCCCTCGGCCAGCACCTCGGCGAAATCCCTGACCCTCCTGAGCAGGCGGTTCGCTATGCGGGGCGTCCCCCGCGAGCGGCGGGCGATCTCCCTGAGGCCGTCCTCGTGGGCGGCCACCCCGAGGATCCTCGAGGTGCGCCTGAGGATGGTCGTCAGCTCGTCCTCGGAGTAGAACTCGAGGTGGGCGATGATGCCGAAGCGGTCCCTCAGCGGCGAGGTGATCATGCCCGCCCGTGTGGTCGCCCCCACGAGCGTGAAGGGATTGAGGTCGATGCGGATGGACCGGGCAGAAGGCCCCTGTCCTATCACGATGTCCAGCTTGTGCTCTTCCATGGCGGGGTAGAGGATCTCCTCCACCACGCTCGAGAGGCGGTGGATCTCGTCGATGAAGAGGACATCCTTGGGCTCGAGGTTCGTGAGGATGGCCGCCAGGTCGCCCGATTTCTCGATGGCGGGCCCGCTCGTGATCCTGAGGCCCACGTCGAGCTCGTGGGCTATGATGTGGGCGAGCGTCGTCTTTCCGAGACCCGGCGGTCCGTAGAACAGGCAGTGGTCGAGCGCCTCGCCCCTCTTGCGGGCGGCGGCGATGAAGACCCGCAGGTTTTCCTTGAGGGCGTCCTGGCCCACGTAGTCTTCCAGGGTGCGCGGCCTGATCGCCGCCTCGTAGGCCCGTTCGTCCTCTCCCAGACAACCCTGGCCGATGAATTCCCTCATACGAGCTCCTTGAGCGCCTTGCGCACGAGGTCTTCGACCGTCTCGGCGCTCACCGCCCCCACGGCCCTCCTGGCCTGCGTCTCGGAGTACCCGAGCGTGACCAGGGCAGCCACGGCGTCGGAGGCTATGTTCCGGTCCACGTTGGCCGACCTCGGTCGATGGTGCTTGGCGATGCGTTCCTTGAGTTCCAGGACGATCCTCTGTGCGCTCTTGGACCCGATGCCGGGAAGCGAGGTGAGGTACGCGAGGTTCTCGCACACCACCTCGTCGAGGAACCTGTTGGGATCGACCTGGGAGAGGATGTTCATGGCGGTCTTGGGCCCGATGCCCGTCACGTTCAACAGCAGCGAGAAGATCTCGCGCTGCCTCTGGTCCACAAACCCGTAGAGGTCCATCCCGTCGGGTCTCACGATGAGCATGGTGTACAGGGTCACCTCGCCGTCCTGGCCGGAGGGCAAGTGCGTTCCCAGGGGCACGTTCACGAGGTATCCCACGCCCCCCACCATGATCACCGCCTGGCTCCCAGACACGTTCTGTACGCGGCCCCTGAGAAGGCTGATCACCCGAGGACCCCCTTCAGCTTCCTGGCCGATGCGTGGCACAGGCCCACCGCCAGGGCATCGGAGGCGTCCATGGAGGAGACCGCGGTCTTGGGGATGTTCAGCACGGTGCAGACCATGGCGTGTATCTGGTCTTTCCCGGCGTGACCGTACCCGCAGGCGGCCTTCTTGATCTCGGTGGGGGTGTACTCGAACACCGGGATGTCCAGGAGAGCGGCGGCGAGCACCACCGCACCCCGCGCCTGGCCGAGCTTCAGTGCGCTCTGGGCGTTCATGGCATGAAAGGTCGTCTCCACCGCCACCTCCGATGGGCCGTACTGCCTCACGAGGTCCGAAAGCCCGTCGAAGATCTCCCTCAGCCTGCCGGCCATGTCGCATGCCCTGGGCCGTATGGTCCCATGACACACGTGCACTATGCGGTGGGGTCTCGAAAACAGCTCGAGGATACCGTAGCCGGTCACCCTCGTACTAGGATCGACGCCCAAGATCCGCATTATGCCTGGAGCCCGGCCATCTCCTCGTCGCTGATGTCGAAGTTCGAGGACACCGCCTGCACGTCGTCCAGGTCCTCCAGCGCCTCCAGCAGCTTGAGCGTCTGTTCCGCGGGCTTCCCGGTGAGCGTGACGTTGGTCTGCGGGATCATCTGCACCTCGAGCTGGTTGTACTTGATCCCCTTCGCGTCCAGGGCAGCCCTCAGGTCCTCGATGTTCTCGGGCGCCGTGAGGATCTCGTAGGTGTCTCCCGTGTCGGTGATGTCCTCCGCCCCCACCCCGAGCGCGAGTTCGTAGAGCGCGTCCTCGTCGACCTGTGACTTGTCGATGGACGCGTAGCCCTTCTTGTCGAACATCCAGTTCACGCACCCGGTCTCGCCCAGGTTGCCGTTGTACTTCGAGAAGAGGTGCCGTATCTCCGCCACGGCCCGGTTCTTGTTGTCCGTCAAGACCTTGACGAGCACCGCAACACCGCCGGGCCCGTACCCTTCGTAGGTAATCTCCTCGTAGGCAGCCCCTTCGAGCTCGCCCGTCCCCTTCTTGATGGCCCTCTCGATGTTCTCCTTGGGCATGTTCGCGGCCTTGGCCGAGTTCACCGCAGCCCTGAGCCTGGGGTTGCCGTCTATATCCCCGCCCCCCATGCGGGCCGCCACGGTAATCTCCTTGATGAGCTTGGAGAAGAGCTTGCCGCGTTTTGCGTCCGCCGCGCCCTTCTTGTGCTTGATGGTGGACCATTTGTTGTGACCGGACATCGAGGACCCTCCCCCCTTTCCAGCATGCCTTGGGTGAACCCCGTATTTAGCACAGTGATGGGTGCAAGACAAGCGGACCGGCTTCCGAAAGGCCGGTCCGCATCTTCCCCCGTCGAGGTGTTGCCACGTCAGATCAGGGCGGCCTCGGGGCACGGGCGACACCGGCACCGGTTCGGGCCTGCCGTCTCCTCGCGCAGTCTCGCGGATCGTTCACCCTCGTCCGTGGGCGCCGAGCCCTGTCCATGGCCATCCAGGCCCAACGATGCCGGACAGAGGCAAACCCTGCCGCTTCATCGTCTCGATGAGAGAAGGCCGGGATGGAGGGGCCCGTCGCGACGAGACCTCACCGCCATCAAGGGCCTTCCCCGTGTGCCCTAGGCGCCGTCCGACGCCATGTTCACACCGCCTTCACCCTTGCTTTTTCTCTCCTCCCGTATGGGACAGGGGGAACCCCAGCCGGGGACAGCGATACCGGTGGTCTCAGGCGGCTCTTTTCAGGGTGGGCCTCGGGATCACGGCCGTGGTCATCCGCTTTCACCCAGGTAATCACCCATGATCCTCGCTATGTAGGTGCGGGTCTCCCGGGGGAGCCTGCCGGGGTTTCTCTCCAGGTTTCCCGGTCCCCAGTTGTAGGCTGCGAGCGCCTTCTCGACATCTCCCTCATACCTCTCGAGGAGATCCTTGAGAAAGCGGGTGCCCGCCATGACGTTCTCTTCGGGATCGTAGGCGTCCTTCACACCGAGGGCCCTCGCCGTCTCGGGCATGAGCTGCATCAGCCCCATGGCACCTTTCGGGGAGGTGGCCTTCGGGTCGAAGCCGCTCTCGGCACGGATCACCGAGACGATGAGGCGCCTGTCAACGCCGTAGGTCGCGGAGGCCTTGTCGACGATACCCTCGAGATCGATGCCCTTGGCGGGCATGTCATCCATCCCGCGGGACCGTTCGTCTTTTGACTCTCCAGGGGAGAGACCGGTTATCCCAAGGTCGGCAGGCGGCAAGGGGATCCCAGCCAGGGACGGTTCGCCATCGCCGTCAGAGCCGGACAGGGCGTCCATAACAGACCGGCTCATCCCGATGGTGATCAGCTCCAGGAGGACGGCAAGCTTCTGTCTCTGTGCCTCGTCGGCCTGCCCTGCTGCGGTCTTCACCCTTGCCGCCGATTCCATGAGCTCGTGAAAGGTGTCGGCTCCGGCGGCTTTCACAGGGGGGGCCTGGCCGCTCGCCGACGGGAGTTCCCTGATCATTCGTTCCAGTATCAAAGCGGGTGGGACCCTCATCGCCACTCCCTTGCAAGAGTATGCCCTTAAGCTTACAAAACCCGTGCCACATCCGGCCTCTTCACGGTGGAGAGTCCCATGAAGACCTTCCGTCCCGCTCTCGACATCGAGGGGGGCGTCCGGGATCGCCTTCCGCCGAACGTTCACCACGGGCGCGCCCGCTGTCTTCGCACGGGGGAGGCGGCCGAGGCGGGGCCTCGACGGGGATCCTGCGTGCATGGCCGCGAGAGGTTCAAAGCCCCTCGGGTTCCTGGGCGAGCCTTGCGGCCTTGATCTTCATGAGCCTCGTCGTGTTGGAGCGCTCCATCTCGTCGAGCTTGCCGGTGATGAACCGGATGGTTTCGGTCATGCGCGGGATGAAGGTGTGTTCCAGGGCGTTCACCCGCCTCCTCGTCCGCTCGATCTCGATGCAGAGGAGGCGCACCGTCTCCTCCAGTTGGGCCATGGCCACGAGCTTGGGGAGGAAGCCCCTGAGGCGCTCGATCGCACCGTCCAGCTCCGGGGGCGTCAGGACCAGGGAGTACAAGCCCTCGGGCTCGCCCATGGTCACGTTCAATGCGGGTACCGCTACCCCCATGATCCTCTTTTGCCCTGGCTCCACCTCGAGACTTCTCCGGCAGCCCTCGAGAGCATCCTCCACGATCCTGCTCGAAGACGCGGCCTGGGCGAGCACGAAGAGCTTGAGCACCCCCGGCAACTCGTCGTCCACTTCCCTGCGAGACCGCCTATAGAGCTCCGCCACCCCCCTGAACTCGCGCGTGAGCCCCTCGAGCTTGTCCTTGAGGAGCTTGTGGCCCCGCACCGCGACGGCGAGCTTCCTCCGCAGCTTGAGGAGCTCCATCCGGGTGGGGTTGACTGCGAGTTTCCCGGCCATACCCCGTCACCTCGGCAGGTACTTGTCCACGTATTCATCCCTGACGCGCTTGAGCTCGCCCCGCGGTATGAGCGTGAGCAGCTCCCACCCGATGCGCAGGCTCTCCTCGATGGGCCTGTCCTCGTCTTCACCCTGCCTCACGAAACGATCCTCGAACGCATCGGCGAAGGCGACGAAGGCGAGATCCACGTCAGTGAGCGCACCCTCGCCGAGTATCACGGCGAGCTCCTTGGCGTTCTTTCCCCTGGCGTAGGCGGCATAGAGCTGGTTCATGAGATCCGCGTGGTCCTCCCTGGTCTTTCCCGCACCGATCCCCTTGTCCTTGAGCCTGGACAAAGAGGGCAACACGTCCACCGGCGGGTAGACGCCCTGGGTATGGAGCCCCCTGTTGATGATGATCTGTCCCTCGGTGATGTACCCGGTGAGGTCCGGCACCGGGTGGGTCTTGTCGTCCTCCGGCATGGTGAGCACCGGTATCTGCGTGATGGACCCCTTTCTCCCCTTGATCCTGCCCGCCCTCTCGTAGATGGTCGCCAGGTCGGTGTAGAGGTAGCCGGGATAGCCCCTCCTTCCCGGCACCTCCCGGCGGGCCGCCGAGATCTCTCTCAGCGCCTCGCAGTAGTTCGTCATGTCGATGAGGATGACGAGCACGTTCATCTCCCTCTCGTAGGCGAGGTACTCCGCCGCGGTGAGCGCCATGCGGGGCAACGCGATGCGCTCGATCGGCGGGTCGTCGGCCAGGTTGACGAAGAGGACGGTGCGTTCTATGGCGCCGGTACGCCTGAAGTCGGTCACGAAGAACTGCGACTCTTCGAAGGTGATCCCCATGGCGGCGAAGACCACGGCAAACCCCTCGCCGCTCGCCCTGACCGTCGCCTGGCGCGCGATCTGTGCGGCAAGACGCGTATGGGGGAGACCCGACCCCGAGAATATCGGCAGCTTCTGCCCCCTGACGAGCGTGTTGAGCAGGTCGATGGTCGAGATCCCCGTCTGGATGAACTCGTTCGGGTAATCCCTCGAGAACGGGTTCATGGGCGTGCCGTTCACGTTCTGGTAACGCTCGGGGATGATGGGCGGGCCGTCGTCCTTGACCCGGCCGAACCCGTCGAACACCCTGCCGAGCATGTCCGGGGAGACACCGAGCTCCATACCCTTGCCGAGGAACTTCACCTTCACGTCGCTGGGGGAGATCCCGCTCGTTCCTTCGAAGACCTGGACGAGCGCCTTGGCGCCGCTCACCTCGAGGACCCGACCCCTGCGCATGGAGCCGTCCGAGAGGAGGATTTCCGCTATCTCACCGTAGGTGATGCCGTCGAGGCCGTCCACCAGCATGAGCGGGCCCACGACCTGCCTCACGGTCCTGTATTCCCTGGCTGCATCAGGTATGCCCAGTTTCATGGCCGTTCCTCTCCCTTTTCTCTCCCCCGATACCCCTCACCCCGCCAGTGCGCCGACGGCCTCGACCGCCTGGCGCTCTATCAGGTCGAACCTCTCGAGGTCATCCTCCGGCACGAGTTTCGCGCGCGCGATATCCTCGAGGACAGCGAGCCCGAGGATGTCTTCCAGGAGCGCACCCTTGGCGAGGGCTTCTTTCGCCTCGTCGTAGAACCTGAGGATCACCCTGAGGATCGCGAACTGCTTGGGGATGGAGGTGTAGGTGTCCCTCTCGTCGAACGCGTTCTGGTGGAGGAAGTCCTCTCGGATCATCTTCGCCGCCTGCATGAGGAGCCTGTCTTCCATCGCCAGGGCGTCGACGCCCACGAGGCGGACGAGTTCCTCGAGCTCGGCCTCGCGCTTCAGGATGGCCATGGCGCGCTTCCTGTTCTCCGACCACTTGCCGGAGGTGAGGGCGTCCGCGGACTCGTCCACGGCCTCCTGGTAGAGCGAGTACGAGCTCAACCAGTTGATCGCCGGGAAGTGCCGGGAGAAGGCGAGCTTGTCGTCCAGCCCCCAGAACACCTTGACCACCCGCAGGGTCGCCTGCACCACCGGCTCCGAGAAATCGCCGCCCGGCGGCGAGACGGCGCCGATGATGGAGACCGCCCCGGTCCGCTCGCCTCCGCCCAGGCACACCGCGTAACCACCCCTCTCGTAGAAGGCCGCTATGCGCGAACCGAGATAGGCGGGATACCCCTCCTCGCCCGGCATCTCCTCGAGCCTCCCGGATATCTCGCGCATGGCCTCCGCCCACCTGCTCGTCGAGTCGGCCATGAGGGCAACCGAATACCCCATGTCCCTGAAGTACTCGGCGATCGTGATGCCCGTGAACACGCTCGCCTCCCTCGCCGCGACAGGCATGTTCGACGTGTTCGCGACGAGCACGGTCCGCTCCATGAGGGGCTTGCCCGAGGCGGGGTCCATGAGCCTCGGAAACTCCATGAGGACGTCGGTCATCTCGTTGCCCCGCTCGCCGCACCCGACGTAGACCACGATCCTCGCATCCGCCCATTTCGCGAGCTGATGCTGAACCACCGTCTTCCCGCTGCCGAAGGGCCCGGGGACGCAGGCGGTGCCTCCCTTCACGATGGGGAAGAACATGTCGATGATCCTCTGGCCCGTGACCAGCTGCTCCTTGGGGTGAAGCTTGCGCCTGACGGGCCGCGGCACGCGCACGGGCCATTTCTGGAGCATGGTCACGCCGAACGGCCCCTCCGGCCCCTCAATGACGGCAACCTGCGTATCGACCGTTCCGACCACCGGCCCGATCTCCTTGACGACGCCCGACCTGCCCGGCGGGACCATGATCTTGTGGCTTATGAGCTCCGTCTCCTGCACCTCGCCCAGGATGTCGCCCGGTTCCACCTTGTCCCCGGCCCTGGCAGCCGGCACGAAGGACCACTTCCTCGAACGGTCGAGCGCCGGCCTCTCGGCGCCCCTGACAATGAAGTCGCCGAAATCCCTCGCCAGGACGTCCAGGGGCCTCTGGATGCCGTCGTAGATCGACCTGAGGAGGCCGGGACCGAGCTCCACGGAAAGGGGCTCGCCGGTCCTGAGCACCGGCTGGCCGGGCCCCAAGCCCTCCGTTTCCTCGTAGACCTGTATCGAGTACTCGTCCCCCCGGATCGCGATGATCTCGCCGAAGAGACGGTACTGGCCCACGCGCACCACCTCGTACATGCGCCCACCGTCCAGGCCCTTGGCGACTACAAGGGGCCCGGACACCTTCACGATCCTGCCCTCGCGTTCATCCATGTGCATGTTCCCTTCCTGACCACCACATCGCTTCAGCCACGCCCCCGCGGCCCCCTGTATGCACCCCTCGAGCCCACCTACGAGGGGGTCATGCCCCTCCCAGGAGGTCTATGCCGAGGGAGGACTCGACGAGTCTCCTCGTCTCTTCGTATCCCGTTCCCGTGGCGCCCTCGTGCGTGGGGAGGGCGCAGATCACCGCGCGGCTCCTCTTCCTGAACTCCTCGATCGCAGCCGGCGCCTTCCCCGCTAGGACCTCGCTCACGAGCACGAGGGAGACGTCCCGTTGCCCGGCTATGGCCAAGAGGGCCTTCAGGAGGTCCTCGGGTTCTTCGACCTGCACGGACTCGAAGCCCACCCCCCTGAACGGAGCGACCCAGGCCCTTGGCCCCACCGCGACCGTCTTAGCCATGGGCGCCCCCGATCCTTCGCCTCAGGCCGTCGCGATCGACCCCGCCGAGCCTGCCTGTCACGACGAGCGTGAGAAGCCTCAGTTGGTGCTCGAACCCGGCCATGAACGAGAAGACCGCCTCGGGCCCAGAGGTCTGCATCCCTCCCAGTGCCGCAACAGACAACAGCCTGTCGTCCACCTTGGAGGCGAACTCGGGAACCCGGTCAACCGATCCCCACTCCTGCACCTCCGCCAGGACGTCCCCGATCTCGCCCCCCACGAGGGCGGCCCAGGCCTGGGGGTTTGACTGGAGCGCGAGATCCTCCACGAGGCCCGTGAGCTCACCCAGGGGTTGGAGGTGGTTCTCCACCCTCTTCAGGGGTATCCCCAGGGCATGCGCCCTCCAGAGAAGGGTCACCACCTTCGCCTTGACACGCTCGCGCACGCATGCCCTGATGAAGTCTGACCCGATCCCCTCGGCGGCGTGGAGGAGATACCTGAGGTATGCGCCGTCGAGGAGGATGTCAAGGTCCAGGGGGGCAAGGTGCTGGATCTCGGACGTGGACCATCCGGGCCACTCCTTGAGGCTCTCCGGTGCCTCCGGCAGCTCCCCCTTCGCCAAGGCCACGAGCTGATCCTCGGGAAAGACCACGAAGGGGTAGGGAAACGAGGTGTTCTGCGCCAGCGAGGTCTTCAGGTTCATGAAGTCGTACGGGGCCACGAACACGTCGACGGGCCCGCTCGACGGGCACATCGAGCGCACGGCCAGGGCCGTGTCGTAGAAGCACCGCTTGGCGATCTCCGTGAAGTCCTCCCACTCGGCCCCGGGCGTGAGGTATTCCCTGAGGACGGTGTCCTGGAGGTGGGGGATCATGTCCCCGACCTCTTCGAGCGCAAGGAGGCCCATGAAGAAATCCCTGTCCCTGAACCGTTCCTCGAGGACGGCGATGCCCCCGCACACGAAGCCCCACCCTCGGACGTATCCGGGAACCGGCTGGACCGCAAGCCCTGTCATGAAAAGAGCTCCCGCGCTATCTCGGGGGCCATCTCCAGCTCGAGCACCCCGATGAGGGTTTCGATTCTCATGTCCACCTCGTAGGAAGAACCCACGAACACGAACCCGCCCCGCTGTCTGAGCCGATCGACGCCGTCCACGTCGATCCTCCCGGAGGCGGCCCTCCCGGCGTTCACCCGCTCGAGGAGCGCCCTGAACACGTCCTCGTCGTCGGGGTGGACGATGAGGCGCCCGGGGGCTCCACCAGAGGCCTTCTCCACCAAGCGCTCCATCAGCGACTCGTACCTGGCCCTCGGCCAGGAAAGGATTTCCGCCTTCGCGGTTTCGAACACCCTCCTCACGAGCTCGTTTTTCTTCGCGAGCACGCGTTTCCCGGCCTCCCCCCTGAACAGGGCGAGTTCCCGCTCGAGCCTTGCGTCCACCTCCCTGGCCTTTGCGGAGAACTCGAGATCGAACGTTCTCGTGATCTTGTCCTTCTCACTTTGAACCCGTTCAAAGGCGGCCTTCTTCGCAGCCTCGACGATGCGGCCGGCCTCGGTTTCGGCCTCCGCGAGGATGGCGGACCTGATCCGATCTATCCCGTTCACGGTCGAACCCTCATCCCCTCATGATAGGCCTATGTACTCGAGGGCGACGCCCTGGGTGAGGAACGTGATGAACAGGATGGTCGCGAGCAGGGCGACCACCGCGTACGTCTCCACGAATGCGGGGAAGAGGATGGCCCTGCCCGCAGCCTCGGGCCTCCTCGCTATGAGCGAGATGCCGGCGGCCGAGGCCTCCCCCTGCTTCATCGCCGAGACCATGAGCGCGAGCCCGCTTGCGAGCCCTATGAAGAAGAAGGCGATGCCGGTGCCGGGCGTTATCCTGAGCTCGGCCCCCCCTATGAGACCCGTCTGGGTCATCATGAGCACGGCGATGATGAACCCGTAGAAACCCTGGGTGCCGGGCAGGGCGATCATGACGAGCATCCTGCCGAACAGCTCAGGCTTCTCCCTCATCACGCCCGCGGCCTGGTGGGACGCCGTGGCGATCCCCCAGGCGGACCCGCTCCCGCCGAGCCCGAACGCGAGCCCGGCACCCGCATAGCAGAGGCCCCTGCCTATCTCGATCATGTCAGGTGTCATACTCCCTCCTCCTCTCCCCGATTCGGGTACGCATCTCTATGCCTCTTCGGCGTCCTTCCTCAGGACGCACCATGGGGTGTCGAACCCGAGAGGCCTGAACGGACGGCCTCCGGCTTCGTAGAATCTCCCGAAGAACTCGACGTACACGAGCCTCATGGAATGAACGAAGGCCCCGAGCACGCTTATGGCGAAGTTGAAGACGTGGCCGACGGCGAGAACCGCCACGAAGAGCAACGCCCCGACGTAGGGGATGTCCCTGAGCATGCCGGCCATGAGGTTGAAGGCCATGGCCACGATCGAGGTCGTGAGCCCCAGCGCAAGCAGCCTGCAATGGGAAAGCACGTCCCCGGCGAACGAGGTCAGCCCGTAACTCCCCACGATGCCGTACAGGCTCACGATCCCCACGGCGATCCTCTTGAGCGGGTTTTCGACACCCCTGCCCTGGGTCAGGACCAGGCAGACGGAGCTCACCGCCAACAGCCACACGCCTATCCTCGCGATGTCATGCGGAACATCCGCGAACACCCCGGCCACGACCACGAGGACCCCGCAGAGCGCGCCGATCCAGCAGACCCCGTCGGAGAAGGCGCCGAGCCAGTCTCCCCGCCTCAGCTGGCCGTACATCCTAAGCGTGATCCCGTAGAACTGGTTCACCACCCCTATGGCGAGCACCACCAGGAGCGCGAGCACCGTCTTGGCCATGGGGTCGATGACCATGAGCGCATCCCTTGTCCTCAGGAGAAGGTTGCCCTCTCCCAGGTACTCCGGGCGGTAGAGGTCGCCGAACCACGAGCCCATGAGCGCGCCGAAGACGATGCTCGATATCCCGCCGAAGAACAGGATCTCAACGAACCGGTTCACGCCGCTGGATGCCTTGGTCCTCGCCCTCAAAAACGCGCTTACCGCCGTGAGCATGACCCCGTAGAAGACATCCGAGAAGCAGATGCCGAAGAAGACGTAGAAATTGAACATGAGGAAAGGGGTGGGGTCGAACGAGCGGTAGGGGGGCAGGCCGAACATCTCCACGAGCAGGCTCAACGGCCTGGAGGGCTTCTTCTCGTGAAGGCTCACCGGGACGTCATCCCCGGGGCCGGGGTCCTCGAGCACGAGCATGGACTCGGGGAATTCACGCTCGACGAGGGCTGTCAAGCGCGGGATATCCCTCAGCCTGACGTACCCGGATACCACGTGCACCCAGCGGCCCACGAGGCCCTTCTGCAGCGCGAGCGAACGATCCCTGACGTTCTGCCAGTAGGCCCTCAGGATCTTGAGCGGCCTTCGGCCCTCACCCTCGCGCCTGCCCTTCGTGAAGTCCTGTATGCGCTCGAGGGCATCGCCCGTCTTTTCCTTGTACATCTCGACGGTGTCACGAAGCTCGTCGATCCTCTCCCTCGCCGTTGTCTTCAAGCGGGGCAGCGGGATCTCCTCGAAGCCGGCGCCCCTGAGAGCCGCCTGGATCTCGGCGGCCTCCTCCTTCAGCGCAACCAGGACGACCCTCGCCATGTCCCGGCCTGCATGAAGGGGCATGGTCGCCTCGGGCGGGAGCTCTTCCCATGCACACAGACCCCATACCCCTTGTCCGTCTGCGAGCAGTGACAGGGCCTCCCTCGGCAGGCGGCCGAAGATGACCGTGGTCCTCTTGAGGTCCAGAACCTCCGCGGGTGTGAACTCGAGGTCGGCCAGGGCCGAGAGCGACTCGATCTCCGTCTCCATCTCCTGGATGACCCTCTCCGAAGTCCTGCAGGTCTCGTCGAGGTCCTTTGCCCACAGGAAGGTCTTCTGGAGGTCGTACGAAGAAAGGATCCTGGAGAGTTCCTCGTTCGTGGTCACGATGGGCATGGGCGCCAGTCCCTCGATCAGCCCGACGCGTTCGGGAGCGTGGCCGTCCAAGAGGTTCAGTATGAAGTCGACCTGGTGTATCTTCTCGTCAGCCTCGTCCGTGGATGCATGGCACCTGTCGAGGAGGCCGCCGGCGTTGTCCGGCGCGAGGTCCACGACCTCCATCACGCCGAGGCGGTTTATCTCCCTCAAGAGGCGCAGGCTGTTCTTACGGCAGACCGTGACGGTGACCTTCCTGATGGGGTCGATCGCCATCCTCAGGTGCCCTCCAGACGCTCGACGACCTTCTTTGCCAGAGAAGCGATCCTTTCCTCGGGGATGGCCTCCAGCCTTAAGAGTTCTTCCTCGAGCTCACGCCTCGCACCAAGGAGGAGGTCTGCCTGCCTCGCCATTGCCTGGGCCTCGTAGGAGTCGATCCTCGATGCGAGATCCTTGAGCGCACCCGCGCGGAAGGCGTCGATCTCGCTCAGCGCCTCGCGCTCTCTGTCGGCGGCCTTCCGGTGGGCGGCCTCTATGATGGCATCCGCCTCTCTCTCGACCTCGACTATGCGCCTGACGACCTCGGACACGGGTTCCTCCTTGTTCGGAACAACCCTCGAACCGGGACACGAGCACCGACTGCCGGTCGCTCTCCACCATCCAGCGAGGGTCTTCTTCCCGTCACCTCCCGGTGACCATAAAAGGGCACGCACAGCCCCGGTGGGCCTCAGGATGAATACCATAACAAAACGAAAACCGCATGCGCCACAGGAAAGTGATCCGCCTGGACATCCGAAGGCGAGGGCCCCGTGTACCGCGGGGGACACGGGTCTTTCTCGACGACCACCCCGGTGGCAACCTGCCGGCGTCGTCCCCTCACGGCACAAGGACACGCACGCGCGGCATCACAGACCCTCCCCGATCCAGACAGGCTTCACATGCCACGACCTCTCGTTCTCCCTCATCTTCACCAACCCCTCCAGGGGGCAGGGCGTTGACCGGCATGCACGGCCGCACAGGCTCACCGGCCATGACAGGAGCCGCACAAGGGGGCTTGTCCCCATGGTCATCCGGAGAAACGGGTTTTCCTCCCTGTTCATCTTTTTCGGGGCCCTTCAGAAAGGCGCACTGAAGAAGACTTGCCGGCCACATGCGGCCCTGTCCCCCCGAGAGGGTCTCTCCCCTTCGCGATAGGAGTAGCGTCTTGGTTTCCATCTTAGGATCCCGGGCGGGAACTCTGTCACCTTCGCGATCGGTATACGCAGCCGAAACCGACATGCGGGAAGGGTGCATCTTGAACGGTTTGAACAGGGTGGCTGGCGCTCGCAAGTCTTCTCAAGGAAGGCCGGTACCGGTGCAGTCATTGACGAACGCCTCACTGCGTTGAGAAGGGCGGCGCACTCGAGTCTTCGCAAGGGAGGCCCGTTCGCTTGACTTCCGGCGATCCGCGGTTATCAACCCTTACCACGAGGTCGCGATCTCCCGGGACTTCGACGTAAAAGGGCCGATCGCGCCCTGGAACAACACGAAAGACACGTCTTCATAACGAGAAGGGGGGGGGAAGCAATGAAGAGAACATCTGTCGCCGTGTTGGTGGTGGTCTTGGTGCTCATGGGCGTCACCGGGGCTTTTGCCGGAGGCCCCTGCAGCAAGGAGGAGGTGAAGAAGGCGGTGGAATACGCCGTTGACCTCATCGACGCCAAAGGGGAGGCGGCCTTCGTCGAGCTGGAGAAGTTCCGCTTCTGCGGCGGGGAAGGTTACGTCTGGGTGAACGATTTCGATGGGGTGGTGCTCATGCACCCCATCTCCAAGAAGCTGGAGGGCGTCAACCAGGTCAACATCCAGGACCCGACGGGCAAGTACTTCTATGCCGAGTTCCTCGGCAAGGTCAAGAAAGACGGCGAGGGCTGGGTCAGCTACAAGTGGCTCCACCCCAAGACGAACACGCTTGAGAACAAGTGCTCGTACGCGAAGGCCGCGCGTGTTGCCGTCAAGGGAAAGAAGGTGTGGTGCGCAGCGGGTGTGTACGGCATCAGCGAGGCCGATTGCAAGTAGCTTCGTCAGCAGCTGGGACTTGCGGCATCCCTGCGCCGGAGCCGGACGTCCTCGGGGCGGCGCCGTCCGCCCTTCTTAAGGCCTCGCCCCGGAGGGTATGGGTCAGGCGCGTCGCGAAGGCGGGGATCAGGAGAATCCATGTCCAACGACTATGGCGGTCATGACGAAGGGTTTCATGCACATGACGCCGCCATCGTCTTCCGGGATATGGGCGTGAACAGGAGGCGCTCCTCCGAAGGACAGAGACCTGGATCAAAAGTGCGAAACAATCTTGACACCACCCAAAGCTTCTCTCGTAGTGCCCGGCACGGGTGTACTGCCGGTTGGCGCTCCGCTC
>ERZ795045.1308-NODE-1308-length-28536-cov-5.537516_pt1 | contig 28536 bp, 23 predicted proteins | sample MGYA00375129_ERZ795045 | MGnify/ENA primary metagenome ERZ795045 (study PRJEB30174, sample SAMN05720166) | activated sludge metagenome | isolation source: anaerobic digester from wastewater treatment plant | place: Japan | collected 2015-05-15 ...
CTCCTATGGCATCCAAGCTCATGGAAGCACGTCTTGCCCAGAAGGCATACTGGGAGAAAACCCTCGAGGCGCGGATCGAGTCCCTCAAGGAGGCAGGGGCTGACGAGACGACCCAGCAGAAGGACCCTGTCGTGCGCAAGATCAAGGCCAGGATCAGGGAGACGGCCTCCAGGCTGCGGGCCATTGCCGCCAAGGAAGAGAAGATAAAGGAAATGGCGAGGATCAGGGAAGAGAAGAGGCTCGCCGCGCTCGAGTCGAAGAAGGAAAAGAAGAAGACGGCCGAACCTGAGGAGCCCAAGAAGGGAAAGAAGGCCAAGCCCGAGCAACAGGCAAAGGCGCCCAAGGAGCAGAAGAAGGCCAAGGCCCCGAAGGAACCGAAAGCCCCCAAAGCCGAGGAGGAGGCAAAGGCCCCAGAAGGTGCCGCGCCGGAAAGCCCCGACGCCGAGGCATGAAGGGGAGGGTCTATCCGGCAGCCGGCCGTGCAACCGCCGCCTGGATCGACCCCAAGAGATATCGTCCGGCAGTACCGAGCAGTATATCGTGCGTCACGATCACCCGGATCTATGACCGCGTCCGGGGCCGAACGACAGGCACGACCCCGTCGCGACCGCTCTTTCTCTCGCCATGCCCCCGCAGATGATCGTCGACCGGTCGGAGCTCGCGCCGTCATGAACGGCCTTGAAGACCCTCCTCGCTTCGGGTGAAAAGGGCTGTTCGCACATCGATCATCCGTGACGCATACTTCTCAGCCGGTTTCCCCATGGCCTCACCTCGAGAAAGGGCTGTTCGCACATTGATCATCCCTGAAGTCCTCTCGGAGCGGGTGCCGCCTGGCCTGACCGGCTGAACCACTCTCGATAAGCGCGGCACGGCCCATCGCGAGGGCCGACATCGCATCGGCCGTGTGGCAGCATCGGGAGGTCTCTTGGAAAGGCATCTACCTGTATGCAATTGTCAAAGGCCGACATCGCCTCGGCCTTGAGGTGGTACCGGGAGGCCGCATGCCCTTTCTCGAGACCACCCCTTAGGACCGGGAGACATTCCCGGTCTCAGACCGCACACCGTACCTCGGGCATGGCCTGGCAGGCTGGGGCTGAAGATCCTGTCGCAACGGTCATGAGAACGAGCCTATCCAGCAGGTGCAGGACGCCAGGCAGGCATGACTTGACAAGGGGCTGGTCATCATATAAGTCATTATTGGTTAGTATTTTCATCATTGAAAATGAAAATGGAAAATAAAGAGTTATTGACTGTCAAAGAGGCATCCAGGCTCCTCAAGATCAACGAGAAGAAGGTCTACGCCCTCGTGAAGCAGGGGAGACTGCCGGGCACCAAGGCGACCGGGAAGTGGCTCTTTCCGCGGGGCGAGCTCGAGGAATACATCAGGCGCATGGCATTGGGATCGTTGAGGAAGTCCTTCTGGGAGTCGCTCGCTCAGAAGAAGGTGATCCTCGTGTGCGGCTCGGACGACCCGGTCATCGCCATGGCCCAGGGGCTCTTCCACGGCGTGGAGCCGGATCTTCTCCTGTTCTCGACGAGCGTGGGGAGCCTGGAGGGGCTCAGGATGCTCGGTGACGGGTTCTGCACGGCGGCCACGTGCCATCTCTTCGACCACGAGGCAGGGGATTTCACCTTCCCCTTCCTCGGCGAGTATTTCCATGACCCGCAGGAGGTGGTGGTGATCAACCTGTTCCACCGGAACATCGGTTTCGCATCGAGGGGTGTCGCCGTTTCCTCGTTCAAGGACGCATTGGGGATGGACCTGCGGTTCGTGAACCGCCAGAGGGGTTCGGGCATCAGGGCCCTGGTGGACCATCTCCTCGAAGAGGAGGCCGTGGACCCGGCGCGGCTCACAGGTTATGACACCGAGGTGTGTACTCACTTCGACGCGGTACGCCGCGTCGTGGACGGCTCTGCGGACTTCGCGGTGGCCTCCGAGTTCGTGGCCGCCCAGTCGAGGCTACCCTTCACCCGGATCTTCGAGGAGCGCTTCGACCTCGTCGTGAAGAGGGATGACTTCTTCGACCGCCATGTCCAGGCCTTCGTGGAGTTCATCAGGAGCGAACCGTTCAAGAACCTGGTCCGTACCCTGAGGGGATACAGCGAACGGGACACCGGCAGGGTCATGTATCCACGGCAGGACGGGTCGAGACCGCCACGGCACGACACCTTGAGCCCCCACTGAGCGCCGGGGTGTTTTCGTGCATGCAGGGGTTCCATGCAACAGGGTTGGAAGACGAGACGGGATCGGAAGAAGACAGGGGAGGCAACGAGCGCATGATGGGCCGCAGGCAAGGGGTCGAGAGACGAGTGCATATCCCGAGGGGAGGCTTCCCGTCGCCTGCATGGATCTTGGTCATGATCCTTGCTGCGACGGCGATGGCCGCCCCCGCGGAGGCGGCCCGGAAGAACCTCGTCCTGGCCACCACCACGAGCACGCAGGACTCGGGCCTCCTGGACGTGCTCATCCCCATCTTCGAGAAGAAGACCGGGTACTTCGTGAAGACCATCGCCGTGGGCTCGGGCCAGGCCATGGCCATGGGCTCCAAGGGCGAGGCGGACGTCCTGCTCGTGCACTCCTCGGCCGCGGAGAAGAAGTTCATGGCCGAGGGCTACGGCGTGAGCCGGAAGCTCGTCATGCACAACGACTTCGTCATCGTGGGCCCGAGCGCCGACCCTGCGGGCATCAAGGGCATGAAGTCCGCCGCCGAGGCCCTCAAGCGGATCGCGTCCAGGGGCATGGTGTTCGTCTCCCGGGGTGACAGCTCGGGCACCCACGCCAAGGAGACGGACCTCTGGAAGGCGGCAGGCATCGACCCCGAGGGCCGGAGGTACTACCAGCAGACCGGGCTCGGCATGGGACAGACGCTCTGGGTTGCCGCCGAGAAGAAGGCCTACACCCTCACGGACCGCGGCACCTACCTGGCTCTCAAGGAGAAGCTGGGCCTGGATATCTTGGTGGAGAAAGACAAGGGGCTCCTCAACGTCTACCACGTGATCGAGGTGAACCCCGCCAGGTTCCCCAGGGTGAACGCAGCCGCAGCGAAGGCCTTCACCGACTTCATGGTGGGCAAGGAGGCGCAGGCGATCATCGCCGACTTCGGCATGGACACCTATGGCAGCCCCCTCTTCTTCCCGGATGCCGGCAAGCCCGAATACGAGTAAGCAAAACAGGGGAGGGCGGGGATGACCCCACCCTCCCCGCCGCCATGAGGACAGGACCGTGGAACTGATCGTAGAAGGCGTCAGGAAAGCGATTCTCCTCCTGGTCACGTTCGACCCGGAGGTGTACGGGATCACCTGGCTGTCGCTCAAGGTGTCCGGGACCGCCACCTTCATCAGCCTGATCATCGGCATCTCGCTCGGGACCGTGGTGGCGCTCAGCCGTTTTCCCGGGCGCGGGCTCGTGGTGAGCCTCATCAACACGGGCATGGGCGTGCCGCCCGTGGTGGTGGGCCTGTTCGTGACCATCTTCCTGTGGCGCAACGGCCCCCTTGGGGTCCTCGAGCTCCTCTACACGCCCACGGCCATCGTCATCGCCCAGGCCGTCATCGCCACGCCGATCGTGGCCGGCATCTCGCTCGCCTCCATCCAGAAGCTCCCCGAGGCCTTGAGGCTCCAGATCCTGGCGCTGGGGGCGACCAGGGCCCAGATGGTCTGGATGCTCATCAAGGAGGCCAGGCTGCCGCTCTTGGCCGCGGTCATGGCCGGGTTCGGGGGGGTCATCTCCGAGGTGGGGGCCTCCATCATGGTGGGCGGCAACATCAAGGGCTACACGCGCGTGCTCACCACGGCCACGGTCATGGAGACGTCAAGGGGCAACTTCGACACGGCCATCGCGCTCGGCGTGATCCTCCTGCTCTTCACCTTCTGCATCAACGCCGCGCTCACCTCCATCCAGCAGAAGGAGAGGCCGAGGTGAGCGGTCCCATCCTCGAGGCGAGAGACCTCAAGGTGAGCAGGGGGGGGACCCCTGTCCTCGACGTCCGGGAGTTCACCCTGAACCCGGGCGAATTCCTGTCCGTCATCGGTCCGAACGGCTCCGGCAAGTCGACGCTGCTCTTGAGCCTAGCCGGCCTCCTCGAGCTGGGCTCGGGGGAACTCAGGTTCGGCGGCGTGAAGATCGCGGGCGGGCGCGGCATGCTCGAGTACCGCCGCAGGATAGCCATGGTCTTCCAGGAACCCCTGCTCTTCGACTCCACGGTGTACGCGAACGTGGCGTCGGGTCTGGCGATCAGGGGCATGGGCAGACACGAGACGAGAGACAGGGTGAGGGAAAACCTGGAACTCTTCGGGATCGCCCACCTCTCTGACCGCTCGGCGAGGAAGCTGTCGGGGGGCGAGGCCCAGAGAACCAGCCTGGCACGGGCATTCGCCACCCAGCCGGAGATCGTCTTCATGGACGAACCGTTCTCGTCGCTCGATCCCCCCACCAAGGAATCGATCGTCGAGGACCTCTCCCGGGTCATCCGACTGCGCCGAACGTGCGTCGTCATGGCCACGCACGACCGGGTGGACGCATTGACGCTCTCCGACAGGATCGCGGTCATGGACGGCGGGTCCGTGGTACAGGTGGGTACCCCCTCGGAGGTGATGTACAGGCCTGTCAGCGAGGCCGTCGCCGCCTTCGTGGGCATCGAGAACATGGTGAGGGGGGTCGTGACGGGGGTTGCCGGTGGCGTGCTCGAGGTGCAGGCTGGCCGAGCGAGGATCCGCGCCCTGGGCGCCTTCCCGAGGGGCGAGGAAGTGGTGTGCCTCGTGCGGCCGGAGAGCGTCACCCTCTCCACCCCAGGCACTCACGAGGAATCGAGCGCGAGGAATGTCCTGCACGGCCGCGTCGTCAGGGTGCGGAACAGGGGGGACGTGCAGGGTGTCTTCATCGATTGCGGCTTCCCGCTCGTCGCCTCCGTGACGAAAAACGCCCTCGAGGAGCTCTGCATAGAGGAGGGCAGGGAGGTGACCGCCCTGTTCAAGGCAACGGCCGTGCACGTGGTCAAAAGCGCGCGGGCGTACTCCGGGGGCCGGAACACGTGAAGGCTCGTTCCTGGAGAGGCAACCTTCCACCTCTGCGCCTGAGGGGGGCAGGCGGGCGTCCACGCCTCTTGGGGCGGCATCCCGAAGGCTCCACCCCTCGAGGGACCAGAACGCGCTCTTGGACCGGCATGAGGAGGGTCAGGTCTTGCCCGATGCAGGGCTGTCCCGCAGCGCCGCCTGCCGGGAGAACTCGCACCCGCAGTATCCCTGGCGGTAGAGCTTGAGCCCTCTGCTGAGCACGACGCTTTGGTGGTACCCGTCCTGTTTCTTGAAGTCCACGGCCAAGAATCCGGGCATGGTCCGAGCGGCGGCGAAGACGTCCCTGGACGACTTGTGCCTGCTCACGGTGAGCGTGGTGGTGAAGCGGGAAAGCCCCAGGCGTCCCATGGCCAGCGCGGCGCGACCGAGGTTGTATGCGAAGCACTTCATGCATCGCTTCCCCCGCTCCGGCTCGGCCTCCAGGCCCCTGACCGCATCTAACCACGCCTCGTGGTCGTAGACGTCCTCGACGAGCTCGAGGCCCAGGATCCCTGCAAGCCTTCTCGCCTCGTCGAGCCGCCTCGTGTACTCCTCCTCGGGGTGGACGTTCGAGTTGCTGAAGAAGAGCACGGCCTCGTAACCCTCTCGGGAGAGCCTCTCGACGGGCCACGTCGCGCACGGTGCGCAGCAGACGTGGAGCAGGATCCTCGATCTGCGGCAAGGTTCTCTTCCTTTGTCCATGGCTTCCTCGCGTCCCCGCGAGAGGTCTTGGCCTTTCTTCATGGGGTCTCCACCCGGGGGTGCGCTCGAGACCTCATCCCTTCTTTCCCGTGGATCGTTGGTTCAGGCCTCCCAGCATCCTGAATGCGGGAAGGAGGAGGGCGAACAAGGCCGCGAACACGGCCGGCGCGCACAGCGCCCAGGCAAGGGCGCCGTGAATCACCATCCTGCTCGCGGCCTGGACGGCGAGCATCGCATCCTCCCTCACCAAGAGCGCCAGGGATGCCCAGTCGTGATGGCGCCCGTCGCCGAAGAGACGATTGCCCATCATGAGGAAGGGGGCTATGAGGGCGAGCTGCACCGGCAGGGCGAGCCAGTTGCCGAGCTGTATGGCGAGCAGGTTCATGCGGAGGGCCAGCGCCAGCATGGTGCAGAAGGCGGTGGTGGTGCCCACCAGGGGCGAAACGCCGACGGTGATGCCGCATGCCATGCTCGCGGCGAGTCTCCCGGGGGTGATCCCCTGGTTCAGGAGCGCCTTGAGCGGCGCAACCACATGGGTGTGCACCAGACGCCCCGGGTTCGTCATCTCTCCACATCCTTGCCGCTCGACCGCGACCGGAAGGCGTTCCGCCTGAGCGTGCGTGAGGCGCGGGAAGTCCTGTACGGGGCGTCGAGTGCGTCCCCGGGCCCGACTATCTCGGCCTTCGGGAGGGTGAACACGTCTGCAGCCGTCTCGGGCCTGCACACCACGAAGCGGTACCTCCCGCCGAACCATGCCTTGGCCACGGTCACGTCCTCGACGACGGACACCCCCTCCCTCCTGAGGAGCCCGAAGAACTCGTCGTCGTAGACGACCCTCCCGAATTCCACGGTGGTGAGGTACCTGAGCCTCGGCTTCACGATGTCGAGGAGCAGGGAGCGCCTGGCGAACATGGTCTGGAAGAACATGACGCCGCCCGAGGGCCTGACCCATCGCCGTATGCGCCTCAGGACGAGCGCGGGATCGTCGAGCAGCATGAAGCTCATGCTGAAGAGGACGAAGTCGAAGGAATGGGGCTCTTCAGGCTCGAAGCGCTCGACTGGCACGTGGAACACGTTCACATACTCTTCGAGGGAGTTCTTCCTGATCTGGCGCTCGCAGTGGTCCAGGTAGCAGCGGTCGACGTCGATGCCCGTTATGGATATGCCCTTCGAACGGATGGTCTCGTGGAACTCCTGTATCATGGCGCCGTTGCCGATGCCGACGTCGAGGATGCGCGACCCGCCCGGTACGTAGTCAAGGCAGGTGCGGTAGCACAGGAGGCTCACTTCCCTGATGAAGAGGTTGTAGAGAATGTTTTTCATCTGCTCACCGCGTGACATCCTGCGGGCCGGGACGCCCGGAATGGTCTCGCGCCGTGTCTTTCCCTCCGTGTGCAGTGTGCCCGCAGGTGCGCCGGCACACGCGGACCGCCTCGAAACCCGAAGCCCCCAATGCCTCGGCGTGAAGGGCCGGTACACGGTCCCGGCCGACCCTCCTCATTCCATGGGAAAAACCGCCCCTTATACGCCTGGATGCACCATTCATACACCGTTTCCACCCCCTCTACTCCCACTCGCCGGAAATGTAAATACGCCTGTCATGCCGCCTCACGGCATGTCGGGAGGAACGTGCGACACCCAGGGGACGGACCCTGTCAGTCTTCCCTCAGGTACTGCTTGATCGCGCGCTTGACCGATTCCGGGACCCGGATGCCCAGGTCGTTCAGCCTCGCCTCGTACTTCTTGATCGAGCGTACGTGAGCGGAGGTGTTCGCGAAGATGCGTATGTAGCTCTGCGTGCTGCCCTCGACCTCCTTGCGGAAGCTGATGTCCGAGTTGAGCAGGTCTTCTATGGGCGCTATGACGCGGTAGTTGATGGGCCTGCAGATGGAGCGGTAGGCGACGAACCGCTGGAGCACCTCGCACTCGTAATCCCGCTCCCTGATGCTCCGTTCCACCTGGTCGAGGTCTATGCAGTCCATGACGTGGGCCTTGATGGATTCCCCGAGGAGCCCTTTCACCTCGGCCTGCATCCTGGCGGAGGTCTCGCACACGTTCACGTCGTCCACGCAGGTCGACGAACACCTCACGTAGAGGACGAGGTCGATGTCGCTGTCGGGTTCGGATATCCCCATGTTCACCGAGCCCATGACATCCATGGCCACCTCGCGCCCGGTCTTTTCCTCGAGCACCCGGGCGACCTCCTCGATCCTGTCAACCCGCTCCTCCGCCTCCGGTGTCTGGTACATCCTGAAGAAGTCCTTGATCTCCTTGTAAAGCCTTATCTCGGGAATGTGCGAGTAGCGAACGCCTTTCATGTCGTAGTTCCTGCGGTCTACGAGCGCCGCGTACCGTTCCCTGTCGATGATCTTCTCGACGAGGGTCCCGTTCTCGAGGGTATAGTCTGCGACGTCGTAGATCCTGCCGTCGTGGAACTTCCTGAACACGATGGACTTGACTTCCTTCTGGTCCATCTCGATCTGGTAGAAGAACCCACCCTCGTTCACCTCTCCCGTCGGCCCGGTCACCTCGCCGAAGTTCGAGGGGTTCAGGTAGAGGGTCTTGCCCGAGTACTTCACGCCCCACGAGTCGTGGGCGTGGCCCGTGAGGCAGAGGAGCACCGGGTTCTCGTCGCAGAAGGTCCTGAGGGACGGCGACCCGTACGCCCCGCCGGCCGTGGTGTTGTCGTTGATGCCGTAGGCCGGCTGGTGCGCCACGATGATGTGAGGCTTCACCACGCGGAAGAACGAGTACATCTCGTTCTTTTTCCCGTTCTTTCTGCCCCTGGGGCTCAAGCCCTCGAGGTATCTCACGATATAGCGCTCGGGAATGCCCGGCGTCCTCACCTCGGCCCCGCCGTACCCGCAGATGCGCACGTCGCCGATCGCGTACCAGTGGAGGTGCAGGTCGTGGTCGTGCAAGGCCGTGTACTTGAGGTCCATGTCGTAGTTGCCGGGCAGGAACAAGACCGTGGACGCCTTCTTCATGGACACGAGGTTCTTGAGGACCTTGTACTTCTGCTGCATGACCCTGCGCGCCCTGATGGTGTACTGCTGGTACATCGTCCCCTTGTCCTGGACGTCTTCCGGGACGTCGGGCTGCTCCAGGAGCTGGTCCACGAAGTCCTCCAGGAGCCTGTCCTCCTGGCCCATCTTCATGCGGAGGCCGTGGAAGAAGGACTGGAGCTCATGGTACCTGATAGAGGTCTCCATGCTGTAGAAGGGGATGTCTATGAGGTCTCCGCCGATGATGTACACGTTGGCGACCGTCTCCGAGAGCACGGACTTCATCCTCTCGAAGTCGCCGTGGATATCGGTCAGGTAGATGATCTTCATCTTCGCCCGTGATTCTTATCGAACCTGCAAGCGATGTACTTGATGCATTCCTTATAGACCTTTTGGAACGATTTGGCCATGCATCACGAGAGCGGTGCGCCGATGCCCTGTATACACGCGGAACGGGTCTCTCATCCTCGATGCCCGGTGCGGGTACGGCCTCGTGCCGGAGCGGTCCGTGCCGTTGGAGGCGGGTCACGGCGTGAGACAAACGCCTGCGGGGTGCCGCCCATGACATGTCCGGGGAAGAAGACGCGACAAGGGGCGGGGAAGGCGGCAAAGCCGTTTGTCTTGTTGCATGGGATCACACCCCTGTTTGCATGCATGAAGGAGGATGCCGCACGCGAAGTGATCGTCCCGTCCTTTTCACGCCCCTTGTGCATGCATAGAGGAGACCGACCGCCGGGGGCAGGGTGCAGGCGGCGAGGAGGTTGCCGTGAGCACCTTGACAGGGTGGGTGGACGTGAAGGATACCGGACCCTGCGACAGTTGGCCGCGGTGAGCCCGAAAGTGGTGAGGAGAATGAAAGGCCGTCTCTTGCGCGAGGAAAAGACCATCAGGGTCATGATCGAAATGTACTGCAGGGACCGTCACGGGTCGAAAGGGGCCTTGTGTTCCCGCTGCCGGGAGTTGTGCGAGTACGCCGAGAAACGTCTGCGAAATTGCCCCTACGGCGCGAAGAAGCCCACCTGCGCCGCATGCCCCATCCATTGCTATCAGGGGGGCATGCGGGAAGAGGTCAGGCGTGTCATGCGGTATGCCGGGCCCCGCATGATGTTCGAACACCCCCTGCTCGCCATCGGCCATTTCATCGACGGGCTCGCCTGCGTGAGGCCCCCCAGGCCGGGCGCGTGACGGTGAGGGCGCCACGCGACGGGGGGCAAGGGACGCCCCCCGGGGGTGCCCTAAGCGGGCTCGGGCAAGGCGGGCTACTTGGATGAGACCGGAGAGTTCTGGGGTCCGGTCTGGATCTCGGAAGCGAAGAAGGACCCGGAGCCCTGCGATGTGGACGCGACAGCGGTCCCCTTGAACCACCTGAGCGCGAACTCGTTGTCGAGCTTCTTCGCCTTCACGGACGCCAGGCCCTTGTTGATGAGCTCCACGAGCTCCCTGTTGCCCTTCCTGCAGACGATGCCGTACTCTTCCACGCATTCTTTCGCGTCGAGGATGTCCAGGCTCGCTATGCACAGGGAGGATGACGTGGAGCCCGCCGTGCAGCCGATGGCCACGGGGCTGTCGCAGAGCAGGGCGTCGATCGTCCCCTTCTGAAGGTCCTTGAATGCTTGCGGCGTCTCCTGCACGGTGTAGTAGGTGATGTTGGCGCCGGATCTCCTGATCCTGTCGGCGGCGGCGGAGAGCCTGAAGACACCCACGTTCCTGCCGCTCAGCTTCATGTTGACCTTTGACCTGGGGACCACGAGGAGCTGCGCCGCGCTGAAGTACGGATCGGAGAGCTCGTAACGTTCCTTCCTCCCGGACGTGATGTTCACGGATGCGATGACCGCGTCGTATTTCCCCTCGTTGAGGCCGTCGAACAGGGACTTCCAGGGCACTTCCACGAACTTGATCTTGAATCCCGCCTCCTGGGCCACAGCCTTCATCAGGTCGATTTCATACCCTTCGAAGCCGCCCTTCGCACTCTTCTCCTTCATGTGGAAGACGTCTCCGCCGAGCGCCACCGTCACGGTCCGTTCCGCCCAGGCGCCTGGGCACAGAAACAGAGAGACGATGAAGGCGCAGCCGATTGCCGAGATGAACTTCCTGCCGATACTCATGGATCTCCCTCCTTCACGCGGGGCTCTGAGGTGGGGTGCCGTGATGCACTCACAACGTTCTTCTCGGACGAATCCGCCCGACCGAGAGTGGGTTACGGGTTTGCAACCGGTGCGTGTGCAGGCTTGTCTCTCGCCTCGTGGACGCCCGAGGGCGCCCTGGTGCCCCTTTTGCGTGCATGGGGAAGGGATAGCGCAGGCGATCCCCTCGTGGTCTGCGCGCAGGCGGTGTCATGAGCCAAGGGGCCATCCGTCGCGTGTTTCCGGTTGCATGCATGAGGCGTCTCGAAGGTCGGCCCCGGTCGTGTCAGGGGATGCCCTCGCCTCGTTGAAGAGGCTGCCCGGGTGCGAGCCAGGAGACGAACCGTTCCTTCGGCAGGGGCGTCAGGCGGCGGGATGTTCGAGGGTGAGGGGGCTCGTCCGGCATGCCATGGGTGATGGGGAGAAAGGCCCGTGCCACCATCACCGCGAAAGACTTTCGGCACATGCCACCTTTCGGAGGGTGTGGTATGGATGTCCTCGGTCCGGGCTTCATGCGAGCGCCGGCGTCTTTGCGCCCACAGACGTGCGGGGTTCGACCAGGATGCCCGTCAGGGCCGCACGCCCGGGTCGGCCGTCCCCTCCTTTTCCGCACCGGCGGGACGGGTGGACGACGAGCTCGAGATGGTGAAGGAGAACGTGGCCCCCTTGCCCGGCTCGCTCTCGACCCAGATGCTCCCTCCGTGGCCCTCGACGATCCTTCGGGCGATGTACAAGCCGAGCCCCGTACTCGTCTCCTCGCCGGAAGGTCTCGGGCTGGCCTTCTGGAAGGGCCTGAACAGGCGAGGCTGTTCCTCCCGCGGGATGCCGGGCCCATGATCGGTCACCCTCACGACGACGTTTCCCTGCTGGACCTCCACGGAGACGACCACTGAGGCGCCGTTCGGTGAGAACTTCACGGCATTCGACAGGAGGTTGTTCATCACGCACGCGAGCAGGGTGCTGTCGATGGGCGCCGTGATGTCGGTCTTCGGGAGCACGAGGTCGATCATGATGCCCTTTGCCTCGGCCAGGTGTCGATGCATGTGGATGCATTCGAGGATGACCTCCCTGGCGTCCGGGGTGGAACTCGACGGCGCCCTCGCTGCGCTCTCGATCCTCGCGATGTCCATGAGTTCATCCATGAGCTGGATGAGGGTCGTTGCCGAGCTGTGCGCCAGCTCGAGGAACCTTCTCCTGCGCGCGTCAAGCTCGTCGGCTCCGGGAAGAAGGTGCCTGCAGCAGCCGAGGAAGGCGTTCAGGGCGTTCTTCATGTCGTGCGCGGCCACGCCGAGGAAACGCTCCCTCTCCTCGGCCAGCCTGGAGACCTCCCTGAGCGCCGCCTCGAGATCGGCCGACAAGAGGGCGTTCTCGAGGATTCGGGTTGCGAGACGCGAGAATGCCCGCACGATGCCCGCGAGCTCTTCTTTCGTGCAAGGACATCCCTGAACGCCCACGACGCACACGGCCCCGAACGGGGCGCCGGTCGGCCAAGAAAGGGGCGCCGAGATGGTGGACGACAGGGTGGGGGAGGATCCACGCCCGTGGCGCCTGTGCGACCTCGATGTCCTGACCACGACCTCGCCGGAGGCCGCCGCCTCTTCGCACTGCCTTCTGACCCGGGCTGCCAGCGACAAGGAGCTCCCCTGCGCCTTCTTCGGGGACGCGCTGGAGACGATCTCGAGTCGAGGAGCGACGGTACGTACGATAAAGGCCGAGGATGCGCCCAGGACGCATCTCGCGGTCTCGAGGAGCTCGTCCCAGGCATGAGGGACGCCCTCGGGGACGCGGATCTCCTGCATGCATGCCGAGGGATGTCCGATCGTCGCGTTTAGGCACATGCATGACCGCCTTCACTGCAGTGCAGGTGCATTCCAAGATTCAATGACTTCCCTGGGTCCTCATTATAATGCCCTCGATGGAAAAGGAAAGGGTGCCCTAGGTCATGGTCCTGCTGGCGTCACGTGTGCCCGGCCTCGGGGAGGGACTGCGGGCGCCCGGGGCGCCTTCCAACGAGTCGCTCCGACACCTGATTTGCCAGGATCGTCAACGGGCCCAGGGACGACGAACGCCTTGGGGGCCTTCCCTTGGGGACCCGGTCGTCCCTCCCACTATGTGGCCGGTCGCCCTCGCAGGCGAGCCTCCCATGGCGGGCACGCCTGCGCAGGGGTTTGTCTCGCGCGGGCTTGAACGATGAAGCGTCGTGTGCGTCTTTCTCCCTGAGGATAGGCCCCTCTTGTGGGGAGGGATTCAAGTCTGCGAGGGCGCCTTCACAGGGAGATCCCTTCCCTCATCGGCGCCGGTCGGCGCATCGGCCGGCCGGCGCATACGCTTGGCGTCAGCGTAAAGAAGGGTGATCTCCGCGTGGCAGGCGCCGGGCGCCGACAGGCGCGTTCATCCCCGCTCGCGTTCCGTGAGCCCCTCGACGTAGCTCTGGATCATCGAGGTGAGTTCTTCCGTGAACCGCTCTTCCTTGAAGGGCGATGCGAGGAACTTCACCGCGTGTGCCGCGTTCTCAACCGCCCCGTGGATGACCTTGGCGACCACCTTCAGGTCCCTGTTTTTCGACGGCTTCGTGTGGCGCTCGAGGAGTGCCGTGATGAGGGAGAGCTGTTTCTCCTCCACTTCCTCGAAGAGCCTCCTGACTTCCGGGTCCGTGAACTTCATCACGAGGGCCTGCCTGTGGAAGTCGAGCTGCCTGTCGAAGATGGCGAAGGCCCTCTGTACGTGGTCCCTGATGATCGAGTCGATGGATGGGTCGCCTTGTTGTTCCACGAGGTAGATGCCTGTGACGAACGTGTCTAGGTGCATCTTGAGGATGGCGAGGAAGAGGCTCCGCTTGTCCTTGAAGTAACTGTAGAAGGTCCCGATGGATACCCCGGCTCTCCTGGCGATCTCGTTGGAACTGGTCCCTGCCAGACCCTTTTCGCCGAAGAGACGGAGACCGGCCTCCATGATGCGTTGTTTGCTCTCCCTGCTCCTCTTCTGTTGGGGTGTTCGGACACGCATCGCTTGGCCACCACGCCGTAGGTCACCCATACCACAAGAAAGGCCATGGATCAATATATGAGCTCTTGCTCATATTTGCTTGACAAGCATGGCCTAGGTAGTATAATGGTATGACAAGGTCGGTCATTCGCGGTCAGAAGCGTTGATGCATGGGGGGCCGCGAGTGTCTGTGCATTCTTGAAATGCGTGCAGGGAGGGTTCCATGAAGCTGGCGTTACTTCTTTTCGGGCTCTACCTCAAGCTCGCCAGGGCGGCGAAGACGAACAAGGCGTTCAGGAACTACATTGGCAACATCCAGCTCAGGATCCTCATCAAGACCTCCGACAACAGGTGGGGCAGGCTCTTCGTCTTCGACAAGGGGAGGGTGACCTCGGCCTCGGGCGCCAATCACGCCTTTGACGCGGCCCTCGTCTGGAGCGACGCGTCCACGGCCTTCAAGGTGATGCTCTCGGGCAGCGACGAGGCCACCTTCATGGCGGCGGCCTCCGGCAAGCTCAGGGTGGAGGGGATGGCCTACTACATCCAGTGGTTCAACGATGCGGTGAAGCTCGTGATGTAGCAACCCACGCGGCCGCGGCGCGACTTCCGTGCGAACGGACGCGGCCCTTACGATGAACGATTTCGCAGGTACTATGACAGGGGAGGATGACCCATGAACGATATCCTGGGCGGTCACCTGGTGGGGAAGTATCTCAGGGAGGTGGAAAAGGTGGACACGGTTTTCTGCCTCTCCGGCGGGCACATCGAGGCGATCCTCGACAGCTTCACCGAGTACAGGATCCGTGCCATAGACGTCAGGCACGAGCAGGCGTGCGCCATGATGGCCCACGCCTGGTCCATATACACGGGCAGGCCCGGGGTGTGCCTGGTCACTGCAGGGCCCGGCTTCACCAACGCCCTGACGGGGATCGTGAACGCCTTCCTCGACAATGCGCCGGTCGTGGTCCTGTGCGGCAGGCACCCCCTGAGGGATGACCTCAAGGGCGCGCTCCAGGAGATGAACCAGATAGACATGGTCAAGCCCGTGACCAAGTGGGCGGCCACCTGCTACGACACGAAGAGGATTCCCGAGTACCTGGCTGCCGCGTTCAGGAACGCCTCGAGCGGAAGGCCGGGCCCGGTGTTCCTGGAACTCCCCCCGGACATCCTCAACGTGAAGGTCCCGGTGGAAAAGGCGCCGATGCCCAAGGCGCCGGCCAGGAAGTTCACGGTCCACCCGGACGACTGGGACCTCAAGCAGGCCGCGGATGTCATCAATGCGGCGAAGAAACCCCTCCTCATGGGCGGCAGCGGGGTGGGCATGAGCTGCTGCTCAGTTGCGCTTGGCCAGTTCGTGGAACGGACCGGCATACCGTTCATCCTCTTGAACAACGGCAGGGGCGAGCTTGCGGACAACCACCCGCTCTCCCTCTGGGACGTTGGGAACACGGGCCTGATGCTCGGGCTCACCCAGGCGGACGTGCTCGTGGCCGTGGGCGTGAGGTTCAACTGGCTCCTGCAGTCGGGAGCGGTGATCCCCCCCCACGTGAAGGTCGTGCGCATAGACATCGACCCCACCGAGATCGACCGCAACAGGACCGCGGACGTGGGGCTCGTGGGAGACGCGCAATCGGTGCTCAACCAGCTCCTGCCGCTCGTCAAGAGGGCGGACCACTCGGAGTGGGTGGATATGCTCAGGAAGGCGAGCCGTTCGTTCTTGGAGACCGAGCTCAGGCTTCGCTCGAGCCCCTCGTACCCGATCCATCCCATACGGCTGGTGGCAAGGATCCAGGAGGCCATAGGCGACGACGCCCTCTACGTGGTGGACGGGGGGGACACGAGCTACTTCGGGCTCACCGGCCTGACCTCAAAGGAGAAGGCCGGCGTCCTCGGGACCTCCTCCGGCCTCCTCGGGTGCCTGGGGACGGGCATCCCCTTCGGCATCGCGGCCAAGCTCGCGAGGCCGGACAAGAAGGTCGTGGTGCTCAACGGTGACGGGTCGTTCGGTTTCAACGCCATGGAGTTCGATACCATGGTGAGGCACAACATCCCGGTGCTCGTCATCGTGAACAACGACCAGGCCTGGGGCATGATCAAGCACAGCCAGGAGCTGTCCATAGGCTGCGACCGCCTCCAGTGCGCCGAACTGGGAGAGAGGCGGTACGAGAAGATGGTCGAGGGGCTCGGGGGCCACGGCGAGTTCGTGACGAGGGACGAGGAGATCGTGCCGGCCATCAGGCGCGCCCTCGAGTCAGGCAGGCCCGCCTGCGTAAACGTCATGACCGACCCGACTGCCACGAGCCCGGCGACACCCCTGTTCTACCAGGCCCTCAAGATGGAGTGAGCCGTGAAGGCGCTGGTCTTTTCCATAACGGTACCCCAGTACCTCGTGCTCCAGGTTCTCGGCAGGCTCAACAGGAAGTATTTCTTCGAGGGCCCGTTCGCCACGGTGAGCCTCAGGGACGTGCCCGAGCCGGCCCTGCCGGGGCGCGAGTGGGTGAAGGTCAGGGTGAGGCTCTGCGGTCTCTGCGGCAGCGACATCAACCTCCTCATGGTGAAGGATTCCCCCATGGCCTCCCCCTTCACCTCCTTCCCGTGCATCTTCGGGCACGAGCTGGCGGGCGAGGTGGTGGAGACGGGCGCAGACGTTCACGACTGCAAGGTGGGCGACCTCGTCACGGTCAACCCGTCCTTGAGCTGCGTCACGAGAGGGCTCACGCCCGTCTGCCGCATGTGCTCCTCGGGCAGGCCCGGCAACTGCGAGCGGTTCGCCGAGGGGGCGTTCGCTCCCGGCATGTTCGCCGGCATATGCAAGGACATAGGCGGGGGCTTCGCTGAATACATGGTCGCCCACACATCCCAGGTGTTCAGGGTGCCGGACGGGGTTTCCCCCGAATCCGCGGTGCTGACCGAACCTCTCGCCGTGGGGCTCCAGGCGGTGCTCGACAACCTGCCGAAAGACGGCGATGCGGTCCTTGTCATCGGCGGCGGGGTCATCGGCGCCATGGTGGTCAAGGCCATACGCGGCCTCGGCATCGGCTGCAGCGTGACCGTGGTTGAGCCGTCGGCCTTTCACCGCGAATACGCCAGGCGCTCGGGAGCCGACCACGTGGTCGCATCCGGCATCCTGGATGCAGCCGTCAAGATGGCCGGCGCACGGGCCTACAAGCCCATGCTCGGGGAGCATATCCTCCAGGGCGGCTTCGACAAGGTGTTCGACACGGTCGGCCACTCGGACACGATCCAGCAGGCCCTCATCGCGACCTCAGGTCTCGGCACGGTGAGCCTGGTGGGCATCGGCAACAAGGTGACCTTCGACCCCACGCCGCTGTGGCTCAAGCTCCTCACCCTCAAGGGGTGCTACGGGCACGCCGTGAACGAGGACGGATCGGGGAAGAGGCACGCCTTCTCCCGGGCTCTCGAGCTCGTGGCCTCCTCGAGGGTCCACGTGGAGGACATGCTCACCCACACCTTCCCCATAACGAGGTACAGGGAACTCCTGGAGGTGAGCGTGTCCAAGGGGTCGTATCAGGCGATCAAGACCGCGGTGCGCTTCTTCTGAGAACCACCCCCGTCATCGGTCTCGCCGGGGAGTCGGCCCTTTCCCTGGAGGCCGCCCCTCGGGGGACGGGCTTGCTCTTTCGGCGGCCTCGAGGTGAGGGCCGTCCCTTCGAGCGAAGAGAGGGGGATGTTCTCTGATGGAACCGTGGCGGTGCCCCCCTGTCGACAGGCGTTGGGGGGGCATCGGGCCAGGGCCGAGCACTTCGTCCTTGCAGGGCCGTTCGTACGCCGCGAAGCCTCGGCTCTCCCCCGTGACGCCGGTACATCCACGTCATGGGGTCTCGGGGTTCCTCAGGGAGACACCCGCCGACGAGACGGGCACGCCCCCAGGAGGAAGAGGCCTCTTAGACGTCCGTGTTTAGGGTCGTCCAGCTCGACGCATGCACGGCAGGACGTGCATGACCCCCGTCCCGGTATACCGTCGGGCCAGGTGCTCCATTCTCTCGCCATGTGGGGAGTATGACCCTCGTCCGGGTATGCCGGCTGTGCTTTCGCGTGCGGGCTTGTCCTGAGGGGTGTCTTCCGGCGGGACGCTTCTCTCTGGGCGCGTCCGCCTTGCCACGTGCTTGGAGGAATGCCGCCTTTCTCGGCATGGATGGAGGGTGAGGGCGGCCCTGTCCGACTTGCCGAGGAGGTCGGGATGGATCCTTCGGGCGCGCGGGCTTCCTTGCCTGTTCACGAGAGGGGGCCCTGCCCGGCCGCACGGGATGGGGCCTTTTAAACCCGCTCTCGGGGCGCGGGACACCATGAGCAGGCGGAAAGATGACGCCGCATGGAGTGACGGCCTGTCCGTCGAGCGGTCATGCCCGGCGGAACCGTGAAGAAACCTGCCCCTTGCGAACCTGCAAGGATCGGGATAATCTTAAACCCGGCCGCTTGAGGTTGGTGCCGCGTTCGTTTCCCGTTCAGATGCTGGAGGGTTGAAGGTCAGATGAGCGATACGTTCTTCACGTTTCTCGCCGGCTTCAGGATCCAGGACTTTTTCGACATCGCGATCATCTCCTTCCTCCTGTACCTCGCCATCGTCTGGTTCAAGCACGCCACGTCCAAGCTCGTGCTCGTGGGGATGATACTGCTCGGCGTGGTCTACATCGGCGCACGGCTCTTCCACCTCTACCTCACCACGATCGTGCTCCAGAGCTTCTTCACGGTGATCATCATCGCTCTGGTCGTGATCTTCCAGGAAGACATCAGGAGGTTCTTCGAGCGCCTGGCCACCCTCAGGAACCTCGCCAGGCACAGGAGAAAGTCCGCCGAAGGCGTGGACGGGGCGGTGAGCGCCATCGTCGAGAGCTCGGCGGAGCTCGCCTCGAGGCGCATAGGGGCGTTGATCGTGATCGAGGGGGAGGACCCCATAGACAGGCAGATCACCGGCGGATACACCCTGAACGGCGTGCTCACCTCGCCCTTGGTCATGAGCATATTCGATCCGCATTCCCAGGGGCACGACGGTGCACTCGTGGTCCGCAACGGGCGTGCCTTCAAGTTCGGCTGCCACCTCCCGCTGTCGACCAACACGGAGAAGCTCGCCAACTTCGGCCTCCGCCACACGGCGGCACTGGGGTTGTCAGAGCGGTGCGACGCCCTCGCGATCGTCATATCGGAGGAAAAGGGCACCATCTCGGTCGTGCGCAACGCCGAGATCGTGACCCTCAAGAACGCCATAGAGCTCAACTCGGTCCTCGAGCAGTTCTTCGAGAAGACCTTTACCGACGGCGGGAAACACGCCAAGGGCGGACTCGGGAAAAACGCCCTCGAGAAGGGGCTCGCCCTCGTACTGGCTGTGGGGCTCTGGTTCGTGTTCGGCTACCAGCGTGAATCCATCCAGCGGGACTACATCGTCCCCATCGAGTACCGCAAGATCTCGCCGGAGTGGGAGATAGAGGAGTCCCGGGTCACGGACGCCACGGTCACGCTCATGGGGTCGACGCAGGCCTTCAGGCTGTTCGACCCGTCGAGCCTCAAGATATCGATCGACCTCTCTTCGCTCGAAGAGGGCAGGCAGGTGGTGGTCATCACCTCGGACATGGTCAACGTGCCGTCGAACCTGACGCTCCTCAAGGTCAGGCCGGACAGGATCATCATCACCGCGCACAGGCTCTTCCCACGCGATGTGAAGGTGACGCCGGACATGGTCGGCAGGCCCGAAGAGGGATACGAGATCAGGCAGGTCACCGTGGAGCCGGAGTTCGTCTCGGTGCTTGCGCCGTTCGCCATAACCGCGAGCAGGATCTCGGTGATCACCGAGCCGATCGATGTCTCGGGCATCACCTCCAGCCACACCTACACCGTGAAGGTGATACCGTCCACGTCCCGGGTGAGATTCAAGGCCCAACAGCAACCGACCGTCCGCGTGACGGTGGAGGTGGAACGCACATCCCGGAGAGACGCACCGAAGAAGGGCACGTGACGGCACATCGGGCCGCCCTCCGTGATGCCGGCCCGGGGTGCCCCGGGTGAGCCGGGATCAGTCGGTGATCAGGTAAACACTGTCACCGACGCGTGTCTTCTCCTTGACCTTGATGCCGATGAGGTCTCCCGGCCCGGCAACGTCTACCGGCTTGTTGTCGATCTGCATGGAGTCGATGGTCTCCTCGAACGAGGTGGTCGCCCCCTCGATGGAGATCCTGTCGCCGACCTTGAGGGTGTCGGTCAGCTGAATGCCCGCGACGCTTATCTTTCCGAAGAAGTGGGTGACCTTGCCGATGAGTTTCTTTTCGCCAGCCATTGTGAATACCTCCTCGAATGTATGTCTTTATAACCCCTCTGCAGGGAAATCTCAAGGGAATCGGCGCGGGTGCGGCCCACAGGGAGAGGGAGAGAGGCTTGGACCCGGCCTCGGGCTTCTCAAACCCCTTGAGATCAGGTACAATCATGGAAGAGAGCAGCCGGCGGCTTCGATCATCTTTCTCTGGGGGAATGTGATGTCGTACAGGTTCGATACCCTCTGCGGACTGTTTCACAACCAGGCACAACGATACGGCGAGGATCATGTCTTTCTCTCGGGCGCGTTCGACGAGCATGGGCATCCCATGGACACGTTCCGGAACATAACGTGGGCCCAGGCGAGGAGGCTGGCGCTCGACCTGGCCAGGGGACTGGCCGCCCTCGGGGTGAAGCCCGGTGACCGGTGCGTCATATTCTCGGAGAGCAGGCCGGAGTGGGTCATCGCGGACCAGGCCGTGCAGGCGTGCGGTGCCGTCGGGGTGCCGCTGTACCCGACGCTCAATCCCGTCGAACTGGGCCAGATGGTCCTGGACAGTGAGCCGTCCGTCATGATCTCCTCGACGAGGGACAAGGCGCTCGAGCTCGTGGCCTTGAGAGACACCCACGAGGCGCTCGCCGGTCTCCCGGTGGTCACCATGGAGTCCTGGGAACAAGAGAAACCCGGCCGCGTCTTCGGCTTCCTGGAGGTCATGCTCATGGGCAGGGACAAGGTCCCCCTGGCTGACATCGAGGAGCGGATTCGAGCGGTCACGCCGGAAGATCTCGCCGCTATCATCTACACCTCGGGAACGACCGGCAGGTCGAAGGGGGTGATGCTGACCCACGGCAACTTCATGGCCAACGTCCACCAGTGCACCCAGTCGGAGCTCATGCAGCGCCAGAGGGCGAGGGATCTCCACCTGAAGGCCCTCGTGCACCTGCCGTTGTGTCACGTGTACTCGCGCACCGCGGACTACCATGTGGCCGGGCTCTATCTCGGCGGCTGCCTGGTATTCGCGAGGGGCTTCGATACCCTTGCCGAAGATCTCCTCAAGGTGAGGCCGAACGTCATCGTGTCGATCCCCCGCTTCTTCGAGAAGACCTACGACATGGTCATGTCGTCCGCGAGGAGGATGAAGCCTGCGAGGAAAAAGGTCTTCGAGTGGGCGCTCAGGAAGGGGGAGGTCTACGTCGAGGGCATGGCGACCGGCAGGAGGATCTCCCAGGCGGACCTCGCGGCGTTCGGACTGGCGAACATGCTCGTGTTCGACCCGCTCAAGCGGCTCATGGGCATGGACAGGCTCGTGCTCGCCCTTTCGGGGGGAGGCAAGCTGTCCAAGGAGGTGTGCACCTTCTTCCGTTCCCTAAACATACAGCTCAACGAGGGATACGGCCTCACGGAGACGAGCCCGGTCATAAACTTCAACGACGTGGAGATCCTCGACGGGCCCAAGGGAGGGCCCCTGTACAGGCGGTTGCGCGACAAGGTCCTCGAGACCACGGTGGACCTCATGGTGGAACTCCCCGCGAAAGGCGTCTCGCCGTACAGAAACCCCATAAACGCCCTCAAGCTCGGCTTGTGTTACTCGAGCGTGCTCTACAACCTCCGCGTCAAGCCGGGTACCGTGGGAAGGCCGGCCAAGTGGACCGAGGAGAGGATCGCCGACGACGGCGAGATCCTGGTGAAGGGGCCCCAGGTCTTCAAGGGGTACTGGAAGATGGAGGAAGAGACGCGCCAAGCCTTTACGGAGGACGGCTTCTTCAAGACCGGGGACATAGGGAGGTTCGACGAAGAGGGATTCCTCATCATCACGGACAGGAAGAAGGACCTCTTCGTGACATCCGGAGGCAAGAACGTGGCCCCGCATCCCATCGAGCTCGAGCTCCAGTCGAGGCGCTTCATCGAGCAGGCCTGCCTCGTGGGAGACGGGAGGAAGTACATCTGCGCGCTCATCGTGCCTGATTTCGAGGAGATTCGAAGATACGCCAAGGAACGGGGGGTCGCCTACACGGACGACGCCGATCTCGTGTCCAAGCCGGAGATCCGCTCCCTGGTGAAGGCCGAGGTGGACGCCGTGAACGAGAGGCTGTCCAGGTACGAGCAGGTCAAGTACTTCGAGCTCCTGAGCGCCCCGTTCAGCGAGGAGACCGGCGAGCTCACGCCTACGCTCAAGGTGAAGCGCAAGGTGGTGGCGGAGAAATACAAGGACCTCATCGAGGGCATGTATAAGCATTGAGAGGGGAGGGGACCCCCCGGCTCGCGGCCTCGTGAATGAGCAGGTGGCAGAACGCGGCCACCACGAGCGCATGGGTGATCGTTCCGTCCTTGATCATACGGAACACCTCGTCGGGGTGCACGAGTTCCAGGCGGACGGATTCCGTGGGGTCGAGGTTCTGGGTCGCATCGGGCAGGCAGTCCAGGGCGAGGAAGGTGTAACACCGGTTGGTCTGTATCGCCGGGTTCGGTTCCACCGTGCCTATGTGGATCACCTCCCGGCTCGTGTAGCCCGTCTCCTCGGTCATTTCCCTGAGCGCCGCCTCCATGGGTCCGGCGTCCTCCTTGGAGATCAGACCGCCCGGGATCTCCACGGTCTCGCGCATGACGCCGTGTCGATACTGGCGGATGGTGACCACGAGCCCCTGGCTCGTCATGGGGATGACGTTCACCCAGTCCCCCAGCTCGAAGACCGTGAAGTCTTTCACGATGTCGTTGGGCAGGAAGTGATAGGTGTCCAGGCGAACGTTGACGAGCTTGTTGCGAAAGGCGATCCTCGAGCCGATACGGTTCCACTCGTGTTCCATCGTGACAGCATCCTTTCTCGCGTGTCGTTTTCTCGGGCAATCCTCCGCCCATGGAGCTATACCACGAAAGAGGGGCTCCTTGCACCGCGAACCGCCAACGATCGTGCCGGCGCAAGCGCCCCCGCCGAGCCGAAGGGGTGGGCAGGGACAGGCCTCAAATGGGCCTTCGAGTGCAGAGGCCGCGAAATGCCGTCCTTTGTCCGTGACCTGCGATTCACCTCCCGTCCTTCGACGACTACCTGGCAGGGTGTTGCGGCCTTGTGCGGGCCGTCGACTTGTGTTACAGGAAAGGATTACGTCGTCTGGTCAGGAAGGGGCGTCATGAAGTGCGTGTACATGGACGAGCAGTGTTACGAGTTCCATGAGGACGACTCGGGCGAGCGGTGTTTTCTGTGCAGGCAGAACTCGCAGAGGCTCTTCGTCGTCCGCCAGGTGGAAAGCATGAAGATGGTTCACCTGTGCGGGGAATGCATGGTGAGCAACAGCGACGCCTTTCTCCTTGACAACACGAGGCCGTGGGAGGGGCTGAAGGGAAAGAGCGAGTGAGGCCTAGAGCTCGTAGAGCCTCGGGAACGTGAGCACGAACGTCGTGCCTTCTCCCAGTTTCGACGTCACCTCGATCTTGCCCATGTGAGCGTCCATGATCTTCTTCACGAAGGTGAGCCCCAAGCCCGAGCCGCGTTGACGTTCCTCCTTGCCCTTGACCCTGAAGAACGGCTCGAAGATGAAGGGGAGCTTGTCTTCCGGGATACCCTCGCCCGTGTCCGAGATCCTCACGTACACGTAGAACTCGTCGAAATCAATGCCGACGGAGATCTTCCCGCCCTGGGGGGTATGCTTCGTCGAGTTCCCTATGATGTTCGAGAACACCCTGGTGAGGCTTTCCGCGTCACCCAGGATCCTGGGCGCATCCTGCCTCGGCGTGTACTCGAGAGAGATCTCGCGGCGCTGGCACAGGGGGGACAGCTCCTCGATGCTCTTTTCCACCACGTCCGTGACCACAAGCGGCGCCTGGGCCTTGGAGAAGGACCCGTCCTGGATCCGAGAGAGGTCGAGCCAGTGTTCGATGAGGTCGTGCAACGCCTGAAGGCGCTTCTCGCACCGTTCGATGATATCCCTGGAGGCATCGCTGAGCTCTGAGCCCGCTATGGCCTTGAGCGTCTCGAAGTACTGCATGACGGTCACGAGGGGGGAGCGCATCTCGTGGCTCACGAAGGTGATGAAGCTGCGCTCCATCCGTTCTTTTTCCTCCCTCAACCGCTCGGCTTCCTTCTTGAGGGAACGGTGTTCGAGGCCCCGCTTGGTCACCGCCCTGATCTGGTCGGGCGTGAAGGGCTTCGGAAGGTAATCGTATGCACCTTTCTTCATGGCCTCCACCGCCGAGACGATGGAGGCGTACCCGGTGATCACGATGAGCACCATGTCGGGCATCTCCCTCGAGAGCATGTCTATGATGTCCATGCCTGAGCTGCCCGGCATCTTCAGGTCAATGAAGGCGAGGTCCGGCTTGAGCACGCGGGCCAGACCCACACCCTCGTGACCGTCGGAGGACGTGATCACCGTGTACCCTGATTTCTCGAGCGCCTGCCTGCACCCGTCCAGGATGGTCTCCTCGTCGTCGATGATAAGGATGCTGGCAGGCCCCCCCGATGAGTCCCCCATGGTCACTGCTTCTTCAGGAGGGTGGAGATGTGCCCGAGCAGCTCGTCCGCCTTGATGGGCTTGTGCAGGACGAGGTCCACGGTGGGGAGATTCTCGGGAGGCTCGAAGGACTGGTACGGCCCCTGGAGATCCACGGCGCTGAGCATGATGAGGGGGATCTGCTTGCCGGTCTCGGATGTCCTGAGACGGGAGACGACGTTGAACCCCTCGCTCCAGGTCTCCATCATCATGTCGATGATCGCGAGGTCGGGCGATACCTTGCGGGCCATCTCCAGCCCGCTCTTGCCGTCCTCGGCGAGGAACACCTCGTATCCCCCCTTCTCGAGAATGAGCTTGGTGGCCATGAGGAAGTCCTTGTCGTCGTCGATCAAGAGAATCTTCTTTTTGGATTCCATAAAGCCTCCTCGAAACTGGATATCGTACTGATGACACAGCAAAGAGGGTGCCAATGTGTAACTGGTTGAAATATATTGCTCATAGGGCGAAAGCGGGATCCCGAGAACCCGGGGGAATGGGGTGAAACTCCCCATGTCGGAGCAAGTTGACCCCTGGGCGATGGGTTGTCCCCGTGGGTGGTATGAGGCACGGCGACAGGGACCCTGGCGAGCGGCTCTTCGTGTTGTCACCGAGGCGGGTGATGCCCGAGGCCGCCGCCCAAGGTTCACATCTGGTTGTCCGTCAACCTTGAAGCACGGCATTCGTCGCACCCGTGGCTTCACCTCGAGGGCGACATCCCGAGCGTCGCGTCTCGTACGAGCTGACCCTCGAGGCTGCGGCACCCGGGCGACGGACGCACCTGTTGAAGGGCTCACGGCGCGAACGTCATTCCTCCTTTTCGTTGTTGCCCGGGGTCTTGATGCCGTAGGTCCGGATCTTTAAGCGCAGTGTCTTGCGGTCTATGCCCAGGAACTGCGCCGTCTTGTTCATGTGGAAGTTGAAGTGTCTGAGGGCCTTCTCGATGTGGTCCCGTTCCACGTCGACGAGCCTCATCCTCCCCGAGAACGGGTCCACCACGGGCGCCTTGCCCCTCGGGTCCTGGCCGTAGTACATGATGTCGGACAGCGTCACCTCCTCGTGGTCGCACAGGACGCAGAGGCGTTCCACGGTGTTCTTCAGCTCCCTCACGTTACCCGGCCAGGAGTAGCTGTTGAGCGACTGGATGGCCTCGATCGAGAACCTCCTGACCTTTGCACCGTGTCTCTCCCGGTAGATCTCGAGGTAGTGGCGGGCGATGTCCATGATGTCGGTGCGGTGCTCCCTGAGAGGCCTTATGTGCATGGGCACGACAGAGATCCGGTAGAAGAGGTCTTCGCGGAACCTCCCTGACTCGACCTCGGCCCTGAGGTCCCGGTTCGTGGCCGTGATCAGGCGCACGTCCACCTTCTCGGGTTTCGAGCTGCCCACCCTGGGCACCTCCTGCTCCTGGACGACACGCAGGAGCTTCGCCTGGATGTCGAGGCTTATGTTCGAGATCTCGTCGAGGAAGAGGGTCCCTCTGTGCGCCACCTGGAAACGCCCCTGGCGGCTTTCGTACGCGCCGCTGAACGCGCCCTTGACGTGGCCGAAGAGCTCGCTCTCCATGAGGTTCGGCACGAGGGAGGAACAGTCGACTGCCACGAACGGCATCCCCGAGCGCCTGCTGAGGTTGTGTATGGTCCTGGCGACAAGTTCCTTGCCGGTCCCGCTCTCGCCCGTGATGAGCACCGAGGAGTCGGTCTTCGAGACACGCCTGATCGTCTCTTTGAGTTCCCTCATGTAGTCGCTCGAGCCGATGAGCATCCCGAGCGAGTCTTCCGACGACTCGTCGGCGGCCTCTGCGAAGCACTCGTTCAGGGCGCCTCTCAGCTCCGCGGCCCCGAAGGGCTTGGTGAGAAAGTTGACGGCGCCGAGCCTCATCGCCTCGACTGCAAGCGGGATACTGCCGTAACCCGTTATGACGATGATGCGTGCCTGGACCATCTGCTCCTTCTTGAGGATCCTCAGGATCTCTATGCCCTCGATCTTGGGAAGCCTGATGTCGAGGAGGATGACGTCGAAACGGTCGCTCATAGCCAACTTCAGCCCGTACTCCGCGTCACCGGTGCTCTCCACCTCGTGGCCTGCGCGTTCGAGGATCTGGCTGCACCCGTCCCGGATGGACGCCTCGTCGTCGATGATGAGTATGCGGCGCGATTTCTTAGCCAATCTTCATCTCCTCGGCGGTGTGGGGTTCTCCCCTGTCATCCCTGGCGCCCTCGGTGGGGGGCAGGGTGATGGTGAAGGTCGTCCCCCTGCCGGGCTCGCTTTCCACGTCTATGATCCCGTTGTGTTTCTGGATGATACCATACGTTATGGAGAGGCCGAGGCCCGTACCCTGGCCCGGCTCCTTCGTCGTGAAGAAGGGTTCGAAGATGTGCGGGAGATAGGCCCTGTCGATGCCCTTCCCGGTGTCGCTGATGGTGATCACCACCATGCCCGTCGACGAGACTCGCGAGGCGATCCTCAGCCTGCCCTTGCCGCACATGGCGTCCGAGGCGTTGATGAAGAGGTTGAGAAAGACCTCTTCCAGCCGCGACGGGTCACCCATGATCGTGGGGAGCCCTTCCGAAAGCTCCGTCACGATCTCTATGCCGTGGAAGATGGATTGATCCTTGACGAGGTTGAGCGACGTCATGATCACCTCGTTGATGGACAGCGGGGTCATGTCGCCCGAGGGTGTTCTCGCGAAGTCGAGCAGGTTCTGGACGATCTTCTTGCACCGTTCGGTCTGGTAGATGATCTTCTGCATGTTGTCCCGGGACGGGTCGTCCGGCCCCATCTCCTCGAGCACGAGATTGCTGTAGAGGAGGATGCCGCCCAGGGGGTTGTTGATCTCGTGCGCCACGCCCGCGGCCATCTGTCCCAGGGATGCGAGGCGCTCCGTCTGGGTGATCCGCTGGAAGGCCTTCTGGAGCCTCTCGTCCCTGTCCTTGAGCGATCTGGCCATGGTGTTGAACGCCTCGTCGAGCATGTCGAAGCCCGAGGATGCACCGGAAGGGAGCTGGTAGTCGAGGTCGCCCGCGGCTATGGCCTCGGTGGCGCGCTTGAGGATCTTGATCCTGTTCACGATGCTCTGGCCGAGCCTGAACGAGATGATGAAGGCGATCACCATGCCGAGCGCTGTGACCGCCAGGAAGATGAACACGGTCCTCATCATCATGTCGCGGTACTTCGCCTCGAGTATCCCCGTGTAGAGCATGCCGATGATCTTGTTGTCGATGTCGTAGATGGGGGTGTAGGCGCTGATGTACCAGTCGTTCACCACGAAGGCCCTGCCGTACCAGTCCCTGCCTTGAAGTATCACCCGGTCGTAGACCTCCTTGGAGACGATCGTTCCCACGGCCCGACGGTTGTCCCTCGTCATGACGTTCGTCGCGATCCTCACACCCCCGAGGAAGAGGGTGGAGAAGCCCATGTCCTTGCCCCGGTAACGTTCGGCCTGGTACACGGTCTCCTTGATGGTGTCCACGATCGAGTAGTCCTTGTTCAGGAGGATGCCTGCCACCAGCGCGCCCAGGAGCCTCCCGTCCCTGTCCAGGATGGGGTACGCGGATCTGAGCACCATGCCTTGTCTCAGCACCTTCTCCCTGATCTCTACCGATTTCTCGGTCTTGACGATGGGGATCTCCACCCGCGAGGCGAGCCTGGGGTTCTGCGCCACGATCACGTCCAGGGGCATCAGGATGGGCGAGGAGACCGGTCTCTTCTCCTCGAGGCACCTCTTCACGACCGAGTCCCACAGGATCACGTCACCCTTCGCCTCCGGGTTCGCGGCCCTGAAGATCACCCTGCCGCTCGTGTCCACGAGGGTGAGCATGTCGAGCGCCAGGTGGCCGGGTGACGTGAAGGTGTCGCTGCGTATCAGGAGGCGCAGGTCTTCCAGGGGCTCGAGGTTGCCCTTGGTGATCGCCTCGTGGATG
>ERZ795045.1321-NODE-1321-length-28344-cov-6.246562_pt1 | contig 28344 bp, 19 predicted proteins | sample MGYA00375129_ERZ795045 | MGnify/ENA primary metagenome ERZ795045 (study PRJEB30174, sample SAMN05720166) | activated sludge metagenome | isolation source: anaerobic digester from wastewater treatment plant | place: Japan | collected 2015-05-15 ...
CTGAATCCGCGCGGCGAAAGTGGCCGGCGCTGCGGCTTCGGGCTGGGCGAGGAGATCGAGCTGGTTGCCGGTGGCCCGGCGTACCGCCTCGCTGAGGAGCACGAAGTGCCCAAAGCCGTAGTTCCAGTAGCCCAACCCCTCGCTACAGTAGCCGTCCGGCGTGAAGCCTTTCAGGAAGTTCCGGGAGTATCTCTCGGCCGCGGCCACGAACCGGGCGCGCTCCTCGCGCGACTCCACCTGTGCCAGCGCGGTTCCCGTCACTCCGGCCAGGCAGACGGCGTTCCAGTTGCTCGTCGTGTGCATCCACCAATCGGCGTTGCGCTTGCCGTCCAGGGTGGCCAGATAGGGATCGAGGATGAAGTGGCGGAGACGGTCGCGGAGGCGCTCTCGGATCGCGGGCTTTAGCCGGTCGCCCAGCAGCCAGTCGGCGGTGGCCAGGTTCCACGCGAGGCCCGAGGAACCGAGGTCGATGGTGATGTGCGTGCCGTGGAAGTTGGTCAGCTTCGCATCATGCGCCGGCATCACCCAGGTGCGTTCGGCGCACAGCGTCTCGAGAATAGCCTCGATGGCGGGGATGAACCGGCCTTTGTTCTCGATGCATTCGGCCAGGACCAACGTGTTTACCCGGCCCCGGCGCTGCGAGGCGACCCGCTCCCAACGCGTGCGGTTGCCGTTGCGTGTGTACTCCAGAAAGAGGTCGTCCGGCTGCTCCGGGATCGGCTCTTCCAGGAGCTCGGCGGCGCGTTCCAGGATCTTCATCTCCGCCGCCTCGGCGGCAAAGCGTTCCCAGGCAGCGCGATCGGAGATCGGACGGCCCAGACCCTCGGGGCGCTCCGGGAGCATCGCCGCAATCGCCGCGACGCGGTCGGGATCGAGCGGCGGCTCGGCTGCTTCTGCCCCAGGTGTCGCTGCCGCGAGTGCTGTGAGTGCGAGAGCCAGGTGAGGTAAATTGAGGGAAGCGCGCATTTCAGACCGACCCGGGGGCAGGGGAGGGATCGCTCGCCCCTCCGAATGCGGGGTGCGCGAGGGAGAGAGAAATCATCCCCTGCAACGCCCGGCCTCCTCTCCGGTTTCGTTCTGTGCCACTATCCACGCGGCAGCCGGGCCATCGCCAGCCACCGCTTTGCAGGGAGTATAACAGGCCCGTGGGGGAGAGTCAAGCAAATCGAGCTGCCAATTGACCGCACCGATACCGCGGATAGAAGGACGGGCGCGAATGGTAAGGACGGGCACCCTGGGGGGCGTGTTCCCTTCGGAGGTGCCCGCGAGCCCCATGCGGTAGCCCCCCTTCCTTGGGGATGGCACGGGGTTGGGAGTTAGGCGAATGCCCGCCATAGCCCAGCTGCGGATAATGAACACCCGGAAGGGGATATCCTCTTGGGGCCGAACGATTCCCCGGCGGCCCGCGACCGCCGCGAGGAGAGTGACTGGATGCCATACCCGCGATTGGCGCCCGGCTTCCGGGCTTTGTTTCTGTTTCTGATTGCCACCGGCGTGGCGTGCTTGCCCGCGTGGGTTGGAGCGGCGCCCCTGCCGCCCCCGTGCAGGCATGTGCCCGTCGATCAGGAGATCTCGCTGGAGGAGGTGCTCCGTCTGGTCGATCCCGGCCATCCCGCGATGCGCGAGGTGGTGGCGGCGCGAGACGCGGGCAATCTCACGCGCGCTCGCGACCTTTTAGCCCGGCACATGGCCGCCCGCGAGAGGCCCGTGGTGCCGCCCACGCGTTTTCCAGGGCTTGGTCCGGGTAACTCCACGCTTATCCTCCCTGGGAGCGCCGCCGACCGCGCGCGCGTCGATCAGACGACGATGCGCCACCGGTTCACCCTGCGCAACAACGACGCCGGCACGGTGGAGACTTACGACCTCGGGCCGCGCATCGAATGGATGAAGAACCCGGGCAAAGCGCTCAGCTGGATCCTCTACCTGAACCAACTCAACCACCTGGCGGAGCTGGCCGGCGTCTATCGCGACACGCGCGACGAGAAATACGCCGCCGAGATCGTCGCGCAGCTCTCCAGCTGGACGCAGCAGTGCTGCCGGTGCTACGGCTACATGCGCGCCGAGCGGATGGTTCCCTCGGGCATGGAGGTGCGCAACCGGCTCTGCAACATGGTGGCCGCCTACGACGTGGTCCGCCGCTCGCCTTCGCTCACGCCGGATGCGCACCTCACCTTCTGGAAGTTCTTCATCGCGTGTGCGCGCGAGCTGATGCGCTACGGGGGCACCTCCTATCCCGGGCTGCTCCCGCTCGCGGTGATCTTCCCCGAGTTCCAAGAGTCGCGCGCCTGGTTTGAGGCGGGCGCGGCTAACCTGCGCGCCATGATCGTGGACCGCACCTCGCCCGAGGGTGCCTGGGATACCCACTCCATCTCCTACCAGACGGTCTCGGTGCCGTGGGCGGCGCGGGTGCTCGAGTTCCTGGATGCCAACCCGGGCGCGCCCGGCGTGGACGAGCTTGCGGCGATGGTGAAGCGGCAAGGGGGCAAGCTCCTTAGCGCCCCGCTCTGGGTTGTGATGCCCAACGGCGGCCTCCCCAACATCGGCGATACCTACGGCCGGCCGGACTGGGATGGGAGCACGGCCCAGGGCTTCCTCCGCTCCTACCTGGCCGGGTTCACCGGATTGCCGCCGGCGGAGGAAGCGCGCCTCAGCAACATCGCCGACCCCTATGAACGCCTGCTGGCCACGCTGGCCGCTGTCTCGGGGAGCGACGGCCCGGTGCCCGCGGTCACCTCGGTTGCCCTGCCCGGATCCGGGTGGTACGCGATGCGCGGCGGCTGGAACCGCGATGCCGCCTATCTTTACTTCGACCTCTCGACCCAGGCCATCGGGCACGCCCATGAAGACGCCTGCCACTTCGACCTGTATGCCTACGGGAAGCCGCTCCTGACCGATACCGGCGACTACTTCCTGGGGTGGGGCTACCGCACGGCGCTCCACAACACGGTGGAGGTGGACGGGCGCTCACAGGCGCGGGGTGCGAACGCCCCGATGATTCCCATCGAATGGGTCACCACGAGGGACTTCGACTTCGTCGATGGCGCCCACGGCGGCTATGGCGACCTGGGCGTGACCCACCGGCGGAAGATCCTCTTCGTGAAGCCGGGCTACTTCGTCCTCTGCGACCTCCTCACCGGCGCCGGGCGCCACCTCCTCGAGCAGTTCTTCCACTTTGCCGGGCCGGCACAGACACTGCCCGCGGAGGTGAGCCTCGATCCGAAAACCGGACGCGCGCGCACTCTGCACGCGAACACGGCGAACGTGGAGGTGATCCCCGCCTACACCGCCGGGCTGCGCTCCGGCTTCGCCGAGGCGGTGGAGACCGATATGAGGGTGGAGGATCAGCGCGAGCGCAAGGCAATGCTCGGGTGGATGGTCACCACGGGGAGCTTCCAGCGGGTGAAATCGCCCGTGGCGGTCTACACCCGGGAAGGCGACCTGCCGCAGGCGTTCTATGACGTGCTCTTCCCCACGCCGCGCGGTGGAGAGGCATCGGTTACGCTCCGCGAGCTGCCCGTGGAGGAGGATGGGAGGTCGCTCTCGCCGCATGAGGCCGCCGGCCTGGAGATCCGCTGCCGGATGGCGCGTCCGGCGCCAGAGGCAGAGAGCGCTCAGATGGAGATGGGCCCCAACCTTGCCCTCGGAAAGCCAGGGTTCGCCGAGATATCGCGGGGGCAGTTCCCCGAAGGCGCGAAGCTCCTGACCGATGGCGATACCGGCCCACGCACTATCAGCGCGGCACTCTCCTCGGCGCCGCACCAGCCCGGCGTGCCCCTCACAGGGCGTTTCGGGGTCGATTTTGGCACCCCAGTCGCGGTGAACGCGGTCGTTTTGCACCACGGCATCTGGAATGGGAAGACGATCCTCTACCCCGCGGAGAAGATGAGCATCCAGTATTGGGATGGGAGAGCCTGGCACGACGTCACCGGCGCTCGGACCAGCTGGCACGACGACCAGGTGAGCCGGACGTTTTTCGACACCGTGCGCACCACCCGGCTGAGCGTGGCCGTGGAGCGCGCGGGGGGAGGCCGGCTGGCGCTCCGCGAGTTTGAGGCCTACCACGTCTCGTCGGAAGAGCTTGCGCGCTTCGAGAGAGCCCGTCAGGCGAGGGTGACCGAGGAGTGGACCGACGTCATCCTGATCTCCCACCGCGGCGCCCGCGCGCGCCGGTATGGCGATTACCTCTTCGACGGCGAGATCGCGCTCATTCGTAAGGACGCGGCGGGGAGAGTGGCCCGCGTGGGCGTGAAGACGGGGAAGAGCGTGCGCGAGGGAGGGCGGACGCTCCTGGAGAGCCCGGAGCTCCTGGACAGCTTCTGCGCGGAGTGGCAGGGCGAAGCCGTCCGCCTCGATGGTCCGGCGCCGCGGGGCCTGGCGCTCCTCGCGCAGAATGCCCGGCGCAAGGAGTGTGCTGGAAGCGCGCTCGCGGCAGAGCCGCGCGGCGGCGCACTGGTGGTGACCCGCGCTCCGCAAGCCGCGCCGCCCCGGATCACCGAGGTGCGCGTTCGCCTGGAGCCGCCCCAGAAGGGGCTGGCCGGCGCGCAGCCGTTCGCGTGGGTCACCTGGAAGACGGACGTGCCGGCCACTTCGCGCGTGGAGTACATCGCGGAGGGCCAGCCGGCGCGGCGCACGCCGGTCGACGCGGCGTTGAAGCGGGAGCACCGCGTCCGGGTCGATTTCCTGGTTCCGGGCGAGGAATACTCCTTCCGCGCGATCTCGGTCGATGCCTGGGGCCAGAGGGCCGAGGCGCCCGCCACGCGCGCGGATTAGACCCGGCCTAGCGTGGGCGCTCGGGAGAGATGCCAGAGGGCCGGCGGTGTTGAGAAGGGGCAACGAGACGATGGAGTTTCCAGGGAACACGCTTTACGGCACGGCGCCGGAGCCGTATGAGATTGAGGAAGATCGCGCGGGCGGGGCGCTCGTTTTGCGCACGCCTTTCTATGCCATCGAGCACGACCTGCGCGCCGGCGGGGCGATCCGCGCGATCCGGCTGTTCCAGGGCTCGGGGGAGAACCTGCTCCTGGCGCCGATGGGGTGCGAGGTTGTCTTGGAGGGCGACGCGCGCGTCTTCTCCACGCTGTCGGATTCCTCGCCCCGGGTGGATGTGTCTCGCGATGGGGAGAGGGTCCGGGTGGACGTCGCCGGAGTGATGCGCTCCCCCGAGGGCGAGAGCTGCGGCGTCGAGTATCAGATCCGCTACGAGTACCGCTGGGGCGCGATCCGGCTCTGCCAGCGCTTCCGCTTCCCGGGGGATGGCGCGCGTGTCCGCCGGCTCACGCTGTTGCAGTGGAAGCTGCGCCCGGAGCTCGGCTCGTTCGCCGTGCGCCCTGGCGCACCCGCGGAGGCCTCTGCCTGGCTGGGCGCTTTCGGCGTCTGCCAGTGGGGCCGGTTCACGCCGGGCGCCTCTTTCGACTGCCCCTATGAGAGCCGGTTCGTGCCGCGCTACGTGGCGTGCGCGGAGCAGGGTCGCGAGGGCCTGGAGTGGTTCGCTGGCTCGAAGCTGTCGCAGTGGGATTACCAGGCATGTGGGCGCCCGGGGTATGGCCACCTCTACCTCGGCCCACAGTCGCGCCCGCCGGCGGTGGTGTGCACCATCTCGCCCGTGAACATCCCCTCGGGGGCGGTGCCGATGGCCGGCGACTACACGTTCGATTCCTGGCTGGGCATCCCGGTCCTCTCCGGGCGGGCGCACCGCCCCTTCCTCCATCGCTCGTTTAACCGCCACGACTGGCCGACGCGCGAGAAGATCCGCGCCTGGGCCGAGGCCGGGGTGCGTACGGCGCACTTCCACCACGATGGCGATACCTTCCGCGATGGCCTCTTCTGGCGCGATGGGAGCTACCCACCCTTCGGTCCGGAAGATATGAAGGAGTACGACCGCGTGATCCGCGAGCTCCAGGAGCACGGGATTCGCGTGGCCACCTACTTCTCGAACAAGGAGCTGCACCCGACGACGGCGGCCTACCAGGCGCACGGCGCCGAATGGGCGCGGCTTCCCGGCGAGCGCGGGCAGCAGCTTCACAATGCCTACGCGGGGGATGAATACGGCGCCCAGATGTGCCTCCGCTCCGGCTGGCTCGCCCAGCTCAAGGAGAATATCGACACCGTCCTGCGCAACCACCCGCTCGATGGCGTCTACTACGATTGGAACGTTGCCCTCTACTGCCATAACCCGGCGCACGAGCCAGACGCGGAGCCCGGGGAGCTTCCCGATTACGGCGGATGGGCGCTCTCGCCGGTCGGGCATTGGGACGTGGATGAGCTGGTAGAGCTGATGGAGTGGACGCGCCAGCGCGTCGGCCGGGATGGCCTTGTCATCATCCACAACACGATGGTGCCGTGCGCCGTGACCGAGAACCTGGCCGATTACGTGGTCGCGATGGAGTGGGGCTATGGCCGGCTCGCGACGGCGGCGCCGCCGCTCGCCTCGCTCCCGCTGGAGTGGAGCTTCATGGGTGCGCGCCCGCGCGGCGTCATTGGCTACGGCTGCCTGGAGCGCGACGCCCCGGAATCGGTCCACCGCCAGATGACGCTGCGCTGCCTGCTCACTGGCACGGCCCCCTGGCCGGCGCAGGACCTCGACCTGGAGCTGTTCGCGCCACTGCGCGATTACGACCTGAGCCAGTATCGCTTCTATGACTGGCGGAGTGCCCCCGTGCGCCTGGAAGAGGAGGGAGTGGCTGCCGCGGCCTATATCGGCGCGCGCGAAGCCCTGGTGGTTGTAGGCAACCTGACGGGAGAGGCGCGTACGGCGCGAGGCGCGCTTGCCTCGGGCGAGAGCTTCGCGGTGGAGCTACCGCCCGATGGGGCCACGGTGGTGCGCATCCCCCTGGATCGCTGAGCAGCACTCCGGCTATCTGCCCCAGAGGAGAAGAAGATGATCCGTCTTGGATTTGTCGCCGGTGCCGGCATCTACCATGCCGTGCAGTTCGCGAAGATGTTCAACGGGCTGAACGAGGAGTTCAAGCACCTCGACCCGTATGGCGGCCGGCCGCCGATGGCGCGGATCGAGGGCGCCACCGTGGTCAAGGTGTTCGACGAGAACCGGCAACACGCCGAGAACCTGTCGCGGTTCGCCAACGTGCCCGTTGTCGCGAGCAGCCTCGAGGAGATGTTGGAGGGCGTCGACGCGATCTACATCGGCGATGACTTGACGATGAAGCAGTATCAGTATGCCCGGCCCTTCATCGAGAAGGGGATCCCCACTTTCATCGACAAGCCGATGGCAGACAGCGTCGCCGCGGCGCGCGAGCTGATGGACCTGGCGCGCTGGCGGAAGTGCCTCCTGATGTCCTCCTCGGCGCTGAAGTACACCAAGGAGTTCGCGCCGGTGACGAGTGGCGAGGCGGATGTGGGCGAGATCGTCATGGCGTGCACCATGGGCCCGGCGGACCTGAGGCTCTCACGCCCGTTCCTCTTCTACGGGATGCACGCGGTGACCCTCGGGCACACGCTGATCAACAGCCGGCCAGTGGAGGTGTTCGACGTGGGAGAGCGCGGTCGGACCGCCGTTCAGGTGAAGTACCTCAACGGTGCCCAGCTGACGGTGATGTGCCCGCACGGCGTGCCGGTCGGCTTCCAGGGGCTGGTTCAGGGCACCCGGGGCAGCTTTTACGCGAAGGTGGCCGACTCGGCGCATTACTACTCCACCATGCTGAAAGAGTTTCTGGCGATGGTGGAGAAGGGTGAGCAGACGTTCGACCTGCTGCAGGCGGTTGAGGTGATCCAGATCTGCTGTGCCGCCGAAGAGTCGGTGAGGACTGGCCGACCCGTGCGCCTCGGCTAACCCGCATTATTCATCAAGAATAATGAAAAGAAGTCTCCCTGCCAGGCGTAGCGCGGGCCCGTAGGCACAGCCCCGAAAACACTCTGCCTCTAGGCGCTTGTGGCAGCAACGATGTGTCACCAGACAAGAGCCTTCTTCTTGAAGTATTCTGGTGAATACTTCGGGCTAACCCGCATTATTCATCAGAATAATGAAAAGAAGTCTCACTGCCAGGCGAGGCGCGGGTTCGTGGGCACAACCCCGAAACATCCTGCCTCCGGACGCCTGTGGCGACATATGTCACCAGGCATGTGTCTTCTTGAAAAAGTATTCTGGTGAATACTTCGGGCTGATGGTGCGCTGGAGAGGGGCGCCTGGCACCATGCCGCGTGAAGGGCGCCCCTCTCGCGCTCGCGTCCGGCGGGAATCGGGCGCTGGCCCGTGGAATCGAGAGATATGCTGGCGCTCTGGATGCCGCGCCGCCACGCTGGAGGAAGGGGCAGCCGGCCTTTCGCGTGGACGTTGGCGTAGAAGGGGCGGGAGAGATGTTGCCGACAGTCGACTTTTGCGGTCTGACCGTGACCCGGCTGATTATCGGGGCGAACCCCTTTGGGGGCTTCAGCCATCAAAGCAAGGAGCGCGACCAGGAGATGGTGGCCTACCACACGCCGGAGCGGATTCGGGAGACGTGGGCGCGCGCCGAGGCGGCGGGGATCAACACGATGATCACCAACAACGAGACGCCTCACGTGATCCGCACGGTGGAGGAGTATCTGGCAGAGGGCGGAAGGCTCCAGTGGATCGCGCAGGTTGCCAACCGCACCTACGCCAGCATGTTCGAGGCGATCGATAAAGCCGTGGCTATTGGCGCCAAAGCCCTCTATTTCCATGGCGGCTTGGTGGATAACCTCTATGCCGAGCGTGACGAGGCAACCCTTCGCTCCTGGATCGAGCACGCCCGTGGCCACGACATTCCGGTCGGCGTCGCCGGGCATTCGACCGAGACGCACGATTGGGTGGATAGCCTGGACTTGGTAGACTTCCACGTCGTCTGCTTCTTCAACTGCGGCAGCCTGCACAGCGGCAAGGGGCATAAGTTCAAGCTGGCTGATGCCTTCGCCGCCGGCCAGTGCATCCAACGCCTGGCAAAGCCGTGCATCGCCTACAAGATCATGGCAGCCGGCCGCATCGACCCAGTCATGGCGTTCGAGTATGCCTTCGAGACGATCAAGCCGGGCGACGTTGTGAACGTGGGCATGCACCGCGGCGACAAAGATAACATGGTCGAGGAGAACGTCGCCCTCGTTAAACAGATCCTCGGGGCATAGGCCATCCGTCAGGGGACGACACCCGGGCGCCGCTCTCGGAAGACGTCTGTCGGGGGCGGGGGGCGCAACCTGCGAGGCTGTCGAGGGACTCGGCGGGGTCGGAGAATGGCCACCCGCGTGGCCGCGGTTTGTGAGCCTCAGGCGCGGGTACCGGACGTCTGAGTCGGGGCAGGGGATCGCAGGCGCGTGAGCTGCTCCCAGACCTCATCGGGCACGGGGATGCCCTCTTTCTGGCGGCGTTCTGCCTCGCGGCGCTCGACCTCGCCCGGAACCAGGATCTCTCGCGCGCCGGGCGCCAGGCGCGCGCTCTTCACCCAGGAGATCAGGCTGGCGGCGAACGCGGCGAACTCGTCGCGCCCGCAGAAGGCGCGTGGGTCGATGGCCAGGAAGGTGAAGGCATTCCCGCCCCTCCTGGCATCAGGACTGCTGCATCCGGCGCCACTGAGCGCGCCGGCCAGCACATCCACCATTAGGCCTAGCGCGAAGCCCTTGTAGCCAACGTTGCCCCCTAGCGGCAGGAGCGAACCGGGCGGTTGCTGGTAGAGGACGTTGGGGTCGCGCGTCGGATTCCCGTCGCTATCGACAATCCAGCCCTCGGGGACCGGCTTTCCCTGGATGCGGTAAGTTCGCACCTTCCCTTCGGCGACCGCGGAGGTGCTGATGTCGATGACGATGGGGGCGTCCCCCGTGGGGATGGCGCAGGCGAGCGGGTTGGTGCAGAGCCGGGCGTCGGCGCCGCCCCAGGGCACCGTGTTGTGCGCCCCGCCATGCCCGTTCACGAAGAGCATCCCGACCATGCCGCGTGCGGCAGCGATCTCCACGTACTCCCCCAGCCGGCCGATGTGCGTGGAGTTGTGCACCGCCACGCCGGCGAGGGAACACGCCTCCGCCTTGGCGACCGCTATCTCAGCGGCGCGCGTCGCCGCCACCTGCCCGAAGCCCCAGTGGGCGTCGAGCACCGCTGTGCTGGGCGTTTCACGGATTACCTCGATGGGCGCGCCCGGGGCAACGCTCCCTGCCCGGATCGCCTCCAGGTACTGCGGCAGGCGCATCACGCCGTGAGAGTCGTGCCCGGCCAGGTTGGAGGCGACCAACGACCGGGCCACGACCCGCGCCTCGTCCGTGGGCACTCCGTATGCCGCCAGGGCATTCTCGGCGATCTCCGTCAACTCTTCCGCGGATACGAACGGCATGGCAACTCCTCTTCCGGCTACGTGGCCACGCGATGCGTCAGGGCTCGATTCCGGCGCTCAGGTAGTCGGCGGCGGCTTCATATCGGCGGCACTCCTCGCGCTCGTGCTCCGCGCTCCAGCCGAGGAGCAGGGCGAATTCGCGCGAGACCCGCTCCAGCGCGTCGAGGCCGTGATCCGGGCGGAAACCGATCCCGGTGCGCCGGAGGAGGAAGTCGGCGGGCGTGACGGCCATCTCCGCGCGACAGGCGTGGTGGATCTGGGCGAGAATTTCGGGATGGCCCGGGGTAATCCGCTCGCGCAGGCGCGCGTCGGCTTCGGCCAGGGCCAGCACCTCCGCGGCGCGCGTGCCATAGAGCCCAACCAGATGCTCGACCTGCTCCTCATCAAGGCCAATCGCGGAAGCGCGAGGGGCAAGCCGGCAGCGCGTGACCTCTGGGGCTTCGCTGCCGCCCGGGAGCGGCTCGACGGCGGTCCGGCAGGGCATCCGGCGCCCGAGGATGCGTCCGACGAGATCGACGGCCTCGGCAGCGATGGCGCGATAGGCCGTGATCTTCCCGCCGAAGAGGGAGAGGAGCCCGGGCGTACCCTCTCGGGCGTGGTCGACAATCCGATGCCGGCGCGAGACGTCCGACTCCGCCTTCTTCCGAGAGCGCACCAGCGCGCGCACGCCGGCAGTGGTCGCGAAGACGTGGCCGAGGTCGGCATGCGGGAAGACGCGGCGTGTCTCCTCCACCAGGTAGCGCACCTCGTCCGGGAGGGCGGTGACCTGGTCTGGGCTTTCCTCGTAATCAGTGTCGGTGGTGCCGATGAGCGTGTTGCCTTCCCACGGCACGGCGAAGAAGATACGCCCGTCGCGCCGAGCCTGGAGCACGATGGCGTGCCGTGTGAACGAGGGGACCAGGAGGTGGATCCCCTTCGTGCGCCGGAGGACGGGCCGGGCCTCTGGGGAAGCGAGGCGCGCCACCTCATCGGCCCAGGGGCCGGCGGCGTTCACTGTGAGCCGGGCGCGGATGGGATGGGTTGCGCCCGTCAGCCGGTCTTCCACGAGGGCTCCGCAAACGCGCTGGCCGTCGCGCAACAGCTGGCGCGCTTCCGCATAGTTGGCAATCTGGGCCCCGTGTTTTTGGGCGCAGAGCGCGTTCTCCACGCACAGCCGCTCTGGATAGGCGACCTGGGCATCGTAGTAAAGCGCGCCGCCGCGCAGGCCCTCGCTCCGGATTCCCGGCTCCAGCTCGCGCACCTGCGCGGGAGTGAGCATCCGGTGCGAGGGAAGGCTTTTCCCCAGCGAGAGGAGGTCGTAAAGCACCATGCCGGCGCGGAGGAAGAGCGGACCCCAGCGGTCGCCGACATAACTCGGGGTGAGGAAGGGGATGCCGCGGACCAGGTGGGGCGCGATCTGGAGGAGGTGCTGACGCTCATGCAGCCCCTCATGCACCAGGGCGAAGTCGAACAGCTCCAGGTAGCGGAGCCCCCCGTGGATCAGCCGCGTCGATCTTGATGTCGTGCCATAGCCCAGGTCTTCCTTTTCGACGAGGGCCACACGGAGCCCGCGCATCGCGGCGTCGCGTGCCACGCCACACCCGAGGATGCCGCCTCCGATCACGAGGAGGTCATACTCTTCGCGCGCCATCGTCTCCAGGTCACCTCTGTTGCTCACCGATGCCACCCTCCATCTCGCCTCTTTCTATCAGGTTCCGTATCCCGGGTTGTTTTCCTGGAATCCTCGCTTACCAGCTCGGGAACGCATTTGCCGGTGGCTCGTCTGGTTAGTAGAGGCCGCTGCACTGGCATTGAGATGATGCCATGCGCCGCTTCCGGCAGCGGCCGCAGATGTGTTGAATGATCGGGACCTCCCGATTCAGGTCCAAGGCAAAACACCAAGAAGTCGCAGCCCCATTTGCACTCGTCGCGCGGCATCCGACGCTGCGCGGTCGCGGGTTGGGGAAGGAGACGGCTTCTGCACGCTGCTTCTGAGGAAGGAGAGAGGACATGCTTCGACGATGGTGGTTCGTCGCGCTGGTTCCAGCGCTGTTGTATGCCGCGCCGGCGCAGGCGCAAGGGGGTTGGGGATGGGGGAGCCGCGTCGCCCCGGAGACGGAGAAGGAGAAGGCCTACGTGGAGGATGCGCGGAAGCTGCGCTCCGAGCTCTGGCAGAAGCAGCGCGAGCTGTGGGATCTGCAGACTCAGGAGAAGCCGTCCGCTTCTGCCCTGAAGGCGAAGGAGACCGAGGTGAACACGCTGCGCCGCAAGCTCTCGGACCTCAACTACAAGAACCGCGAGCTGCGCTGGCAGATGATGGATCGCGCGCGTCAGAACGCGGCCCGGTCGTGGATGGGGCGGGGTGTCCGCGGAATGGGGCCGGGCGCTGGTATGCACCCCCGGGGCATGGGCGGTCGTGGCGCCTGGATCCGCCGCCCAGGCAGCTGGGGTGGATGTGCCGCCGGTGTCTGCCCCTGGAAGGCGCCTGCGCGCTAGCAAAGGGCTCAGCCGATAGTGGACAGGCAGGATTGCAGGCGGTCCTGCCTGTCCGAAGATCAAATCGGGAACACCCCAGGGCCGTGCTCTCTGCTGTCTCCTAGGAAGAGCACGGTCCTGGGGCTTCGGCTTGCGCCGGCCACACGAGAGGGGCGGCAAAAGGGTGTGGCGGGGGGAGCAGAGCCCGTCTCGTTGCGAATGCACTTTGCCTCTCTCCCGGAGGGATAGTCCGGGCAAGGGAGGATGCCGGTGGCCCGCCCGACGAAACCTCATGCTCACACTTCCGAAACTCTCATTAGGTAATTATAGGTAATTATAGGTGACTTCCCTATTGACCCAAAGGGGCGTGTCCCGGTATACTAGCCTCCATACCTACCAGGAGAAGAGCAGCCGGTCGTAGAGCTCCGGGGGGCAGCACTGGCCACTGGCATGCCAGACGCGGGCGGCCCTTCACCATACGAGGATGCTCCTGCAGAAGGGCCAGCCTATCCATGCCGAGAGGGATGAGGCAGCCGCCGTTCTTAAGAGGGTGCCCTTATCGCCGGGCCGGGCATGAAACGACGGATGGGGATGTCTCTCGCGCGTCTGTCTCGCACTCTACTGGAAGGTGGAAAGATCAACTCCAACAGGGAATCGCCTACCGGCTCTGTGACCGCCACGGAGTATCTTCCAGGGATTGGGCACGGCGTGTTCCCGGAGAGTAGGAATTCCGAGCGGATGAACAGATCGTCCGACCGCAGTGAAGAGGCGCGGGCTGGCGCCCTGCATGCCTACGGCATCCTTGATACGCCTGCCGAGGAGGTGTTTGATGGCCTGGCGATGCTGGCCACCCAGGTGTGTGCCACTCCGATGGCCCTTCTCGGGTTCATTGACCGCGGCCGTGTATGGATCAAGGCGAAGGTCGGTTTGGATGTTGTCGAACTGCCGCGGGGCGGTTTTTGCGCCCGCGCGATGGAGCAGGACGGCCCACTGATCATCGCCGACGCGGCCATGGAACCGGATCTGGCGTCGGATCCGTTTCTGAATGGGCAGGTGAAGGCGCGTTTCTGTGCTGCGGTGCCCCTCAGGGATAGGCAGGGCTATACGATCGGTCTGCTCACGGTGTTCGACCGCGTGCCGCGCCGGCTGCGCCAGGATCAGGCGCAGGGCCTGCAGGCACTGGGCCATCAGGCGATGGCCCTCCTGGATGCGCGCTGTGAGCTCTCCAAAAGAGCCCGAGTGGCGCACGCACCAGGCGATCCCAAACCGGCAAGCCACTCATCGCGCGGCACGCTCCCGGACGCGCGGTTTCGCAAGGCTTTCGACGCCAGCCCCGAGCTGATGGTCATCAGTGCGCTGAGCGACGGGCGCTACATCGAGGTGAACGAGACTTTCTTGCGCGTGACGGGCTACCGGCGCGAGGAGGTGATCGGGCGCACCGCGTCTGAAGTCAACTTCCTGGTCGACCCCTGGGAGCGCTCGCAGATCCGGCAGCTTTTGCGCCAGCGTGGGGCGGCTCACAACATGGAGGCGCGCTTCCGCCTGAAATCAGGCGAGGAGCGCGTCGGGCTTCTCTCGGCCACGACGATCCACCTGGGCTATGAGCGCTATGTGCTCTACGTAGTCAATGATATCACGGAGCGAGAGCGGGCCGAGGAAGAGCAGAAGCGCGCGGATGCGCGGATGCAGCGCGCGCAGAAGCTGGAGAGCCTGGGCATTCTGGCCGGTGGCATCGGACACGACTTCAACAACATCCTGATGGGGATTCTGGGCAACGCCAGCCTGGCGCTGGAGCAGCTTCCCGACGATGCGCCCGCGCGGTATCACATCCGCGAGATCGAGAAATCCGCGTTGCGCGCAGCCGACCTGACGGCGCAGATGCTCGCCTACGCCGGCGAGGGCGAGACGGCTCGCGAGCCGGTAAATCTCTCGAAACTGGCAGAGGAGATGGGAGGCCTTCTCCATTCGGCGGTGTCGAAGAAGGCGACGCTCCGCTGTACCTACGCCGCCAATCTCCCCGTTGTCCTAGCCGATCCCGCTCAGATGCGCCAGGTGCTGATGAATCTGGTGACCAACGCTTCCGAGGCGCTTGGCGACGACGAGGGTGCCATCCGCGTGAGCACCGGTATCCTGCAGGCCGACCGAGTCTATCTGGCCCATGCCTACCCGGATCCCGAGCTCCCCGCCGGCACCTACGTCTATCTCGAAGTATCCGATACCGGGGTGGGCATGGACGCGCAGACGCGGGCACGCATCTTCGAGCCGTTCTACTCCACGAAGGGCCCTGGGCGCGGCCTGGGATTGGCCGCGTGCCTTGGCATTGTCCGCGGGCATGGCGGCGGCATTCTTGTCGACAGCCGGCCCGGGCATGGCACCACAATCCGTCTCCTCCTGCCGTGCGCTAAGGAGCAGCCTCCCGTTGAGACAAGCGTGCGGCCCTCCACCCTGCAGGCGGCCGCCCCGACAGTCGCGCCCCGGCCGTCCGCAGCGCAGCGAGAGGTGTCGGGCAAGATCGCGGACACCTGGCGCGGGAGCGGCACGGTGCTGGTCGTGGATGACGAGGATGTAGTGCGCGCCGTTGCCCGGATGATGCTCGAGTTCGTCGGCTACACCGTTCTTGTGGCGAGCGACGGCGTGGATGCCGTGGAGGTGTTCCGCCAGCACGCGGACGAGATCTCCGTCGTGCTGCTCGACATGTCGATGCCGCGCATGAATGGCGAGCAGACATTCGATGCCATCCGGGCCATCCGCCCCGATGCCCGTGTGATCCTCTCAAGCGGGTATCAGGAGCGAGAGACAATCGAGCGTTTCTCTGGCAAAGGCCTGGCGGCGTTTCTCCCGAAGCCCTACCAGTTCCAGGCGCTCCTGCGCAAGATCCGCGAAGTCACGCAGTGCTGAGCGGCTTGTGGAGGTGAGATCCGCTCGGGAGAGCGCCCGCGGCCATCCATCACGGGCGCTCCACGAGAGGGGAATGAGGGGCGCCCCCGAGCCCGTGTGAGGAGACCCCGGGAGCACGCCCCAAATGAGGCGGTTTCTTAGAAACCGTAGCCCAGGCTCAGGCCCAGGTAGCTGTGCGCTCCGGATGTGGTGGGGAAGACGAGCTCGGCCTGGCCCATAGTTCCCTTGCCATCGGTATCGCCATCGAAGAAGTGGCGGACAAAGATCCGGGCGCCGCTCGGGACGAACCCAGCGCCTATCTCTGTTGCATGAAGCTGCACGCCTGCGGAAGCCGCCACGCCGAACTTCTTCGCGGACTCCTGGTTCTCGCGGCCGATGGTCCAGCCCATCAGCCCGGCCTCGACGAAGTAAGGCTGCTCGAGTTGATACGAGCCCGCGAGCTGCCAGCTCCATCCGCTCTCGGACGAGCCATCGCGGAACGTGAGGAAGTTGATGATGCCGCTCGAGTTCACCCCCGCGGCGGCAACGAAGCGCACCTTCTTTGTCCACTCGGTTCCCGCGCCGGATTCCCGGTAGTAGTCGTACCTTCCGGCGCTGGCGGGGGAGGCCAGGAGTGCGAGGCCGAGGACGGACGTGATGGCGGCGACGTGCTTGAGCATAGCAGGGCTTTCCTTTCGTATCTCCTCAGTATGTTGGCTCTTGCAAAGAACGCGCTTCATCCAGTTTCGACGGTACTGCAGTGCCGAATGTTCCCGGCAACCGCAGGCGCAACCGGGCCGGCTGGGGGTCCTCCCACGTTTGGGCCGCATAGCGCAGCGTGCCCAAGCGAGACCTCGCTCTGGCTGGCGGTCGGGATCCCTGGCCGGGCATTGCCGACTTAACTATCGGCATTTGCTCAGCGTGGCACAACCACGGAGCCCACTCGATAGTACCGGGTGATGGCAAGGCGCAGGTAGCCACCGTCATCATCGGTATAGCGGGAGATCAGGGTGTTGCCATTGATGGGCGGCGGGTTGGTGATGCCGTCGCGCTGCCTATCGTCGTAGTGGGTTGTGCCGGCGGCCCCGGCACCGAAGAGGATGGCGATGGCGCCCGCGCGCACATAGTCGGCGATGTGATTGCGGCTCTCCAGGAAGTACTCCGCCCGGTTATCCTGGAAATGGCCCTCGGTGTTGTTCATCGTGCGGTAGCGACGATTCCCGATGGGCACCTGCCATAGGACGACGCGCAGATCCGCGCCCGTGGAAACCCCATCCACCCACTGCCGGTAACGCTCGAAGTTGGGGAAAGCGCGGTTGGCCGGGTCCCACCAGTGGGTGCCCCCCGGGCGATAGCGGTCCATCCAGCCTGCATCGCGGTCGGATGGGCTGACAAAGACGAGGTTCCACCCCTCGCCGAATCCGCGCAGGAAACGGCCAGTGCGCACGCCGATCCCGCGCGCATCGACGCGAGGGTTCTGGCTGCTACCGATGTCGGTGCCCGAAGCCCAATCGGAGGTGTGGATGGCCAGGAGAACACCCCGGCCGTAACGGTTGCGCAAGCGCAAGAGTGCCCGCCCGAAGCCTTGCCCCGTGTTTGGCAGGCCGCGCAGTTCCTGCATGCCGGTGGATGCGACCGCCGCCGAGACCTCCCGGGCGCTGCGCCGGCCACCATCGGCGTAATCCCTTTGAAGGTAGCCGAAGAGGTCCGGCTCGACATGCACCACGGCCCGGTCGCCGGCGGCACTGGCACGCTGCATGAGGAGCTTGAAGTCCTCGTAATAGGCGCGCATCGTCTCCGGATTGTTCAGGTTGCGATAGACCTTCTCGCTCTCGCTACTCCCGCGTGCGGGGCGAGAGTGGAGCATGTTATAGTACGTAAAGACCGGGATAGCTCCCACCGCCCGGCTATCACGGACGTAGTCCGCGGCATAGCGGGCTTTCGGCCGCCAGGTCGTCCAGCCCTGGCCGGTGTTCACCCCGCCCGAGAGATACTGATAGCGCATCTCAATCGGCACGCGCGCGTTTCGCAACCACTCCAGCTCGCTGGATCCGTTTGCCAGGCCCAACATGAAGTGCGCTGGCAAGAGGCGATGTACTCGCCCGCCCTGCGCCGACGCCGGCGTCGATGCGATGGTCAGGATCCCCGCCCACAGGAGCGCCTTGATCCACGAGAAGCTGTTCCGCATGCCTGGGCGCGGTGCATCCGTGGTGCCACTTCAAGCCGCTCACTTGAGTTCGACAAGCTCTATCTGGTCAAACCACGCCGCCTTGCTGTTGCCGCGGTAGAGGTAAACGGCAGAGGAGCGCGGGCTCGGATGGGAGGTGAACTCGGTGGTGAACTCCTGCCACTCGTTCGCCTTGCCTCCCGCGCCGACCGACGCGCTGACGTGGAACTTCGAGCCCTCCTCATACTCGATCATCGCGACGCGCGTGTCGGATCCGGCGGTGTCGCGCTTGATGCGCGCGCTCAGTCGGTAGCGCGTCCCCGGCTTGATCGGAGTGAGGGTGCTCACGAAGCCGGTGTCGCCCTGGCCCTGGTCCTCCAGCTTCAGGCAGTGCTTCCCTTGTGCCGGCTCTTCTACGCTGGGCGACGCCGGCCAGTAGGCGAGGTGGCCGTCGGGACGCAGGCGCTCCATGTCGCCGTTGACGAGCGGGGGGCAGAGGAGCGACCAGACGCTCGTCTTTCCACCGGGCCACTGGAGATCGGCGTGAATCTTCTCCCACCCCTGGAGAGAGGCCAGGCCACCCTCGGGCTCCCAGGCGCGGCGCTCGACGGCGGGCGATTCCTCGGGGCGCGGGGAATCTACCGCTCTCAGGGTCACGCCGGCCGGCGCTCGGAGGCGCACGTCGCACTTCTCCTTGCGCCCGGCCGGATAGAAGAGGGTGAGCTCTAGCCCGTCGCGGTCAGGCACCTGGATCTGCTCGAGGACCGGCACCACGCGCAGCGCGGGATCGACGGTGTCCACGAAGAGTACCCCGGCCACAGGCTCGGCAGGCGCTGTGAAGGAGACTTTCCCCTGGCCCGTCGGCGTGCTCTGCAGCGGGCGGATCCTTCCATCCAGCGTGAAGAGGTGGGCCGTGGTGATCGCGCGCATGGGGGCAAGATCCACCGTGATGGTGGCATCCTGCTTCAGACCCTCGTTCAGGAGAGTGATGAGCACGGCGCGGTTGCCGCCATCATCGCGCACGAAACGCCTGGCTTGAACGGCGGGGTCGCTCGTGGCGACGCCGATCGTATCCACGAAGCGCGCCGGCCAGTCGATGAAGGGTCGCAGGCGCTTGCGCAGCCAGACGAGTTTGCGCACCTGCGCGTGGTAGCCATGCAGGTCAAACCGCTCGCCGCAGAGGAAGACGCGCCGGGCCTTCTCGACCTGCGTCCATTTCCAGTAATGGTTGGAGAAACCGTCCACCAGGCAAAGCTCCGGGAAGGTGTAGCGGAACACCTCCGGGGTTTGCGTGGCGCCGGACATAAGGTGGAAGCCAACCCAGGGGGCTAGCGCGTCCTGACACCCCTCGATGGCGCAGGAGTAATCGGGGTTGATCGCCCGGCCCTCGCGGACGGTGCGCTCCAGCACCGCGGCGGAGCCGGCGGCCCAGCGGTTCTCGCCTTGATGCCCGTGCGCCTCGTTGAAGCACCGGAATGGCCCGTTACGGCCCATGACGTCCCAGTAGAAACCATCGGCCTCGAAACGCTTGGCATAGACATCGATCGCCCAATGGCGCATCCACTCCTGCCAGCCCGGCGACCCCAAGCACATCATCCGGTGCACCATGAAGGGGTGCTCTTTCGGGGGCCTGGCGCCGGGGCGCTCGACGAGGGCGTTTTTCTCGTAGAAATCGAGGCCTGGGATCGGATACTCCGGAGGAATCGCGGAGCGCGGCGCGGTGCCCAGGTCGTCGGAGACGGAGTGGCTGGGGGTCCAACGCTCGTACAGGAAGTAGAACATCACGTGCCCCCCGCGGGAGTGGATGTCGCGCACCGCCTGGCGCAGCTGTTCCGGTGTGCCGAAGCGCGGGCTGGGGTAGAGGAAGGTGATCGCGTGTCCGTGACGCTTTCCATCGGCATCAAACCACATATTGTCGACGGCCTGGCCTTGGACGTGCAGGTAATCCACGCCCATCCACTCCGCGGAGCGATAGACATCCGGGATTCGCCAGAAGGGGACTCCGTTTTGGACGCCCATCAGGACCCAGCCATCGGCTTCCTGGATCCAGCGCGGCACGTCCGGGGTTCCAAGCCACTGGCGTGCCCACTCGCGATATCGGTCGGCGGCGATGTGCCAATCGCCCGCGTGTATCAGCAGCACATGTCTGGGGCCTGTCCAGGTGGTGTTCGGTCGGATCACCACCTCCTGGGAGAGGCTCATATCGAAGGTGTCGCCCGCGGCGGGCAGTGCGGTGAGGCGCGTGCCGGTGCGCGTCGTGTCGCGGGTGGAGAGCGAGAGGCCGCCCTTCTCGCCGTAGAGATCGAACCAGCCCATCACCGCGCGTCCTGGGTAGACGGAGTCGCATCCCGCCGAGCGCAGCGCATCGCGCTGGATCTGGCCACACAGGTAGGGGTGGACCAGCGTGAGCGCCTTCGGGTCGGCCGCCGGGCGCACGGAGTAAACGAGGGGATAGGTGACCTCCAGGATGGAGCGGTCGGACCGATTCTCAACCTCGGCGGAGAAGGCGATCTCCCCGGGTGCGGAGCGCATCACCTGAAGGGTGACCCGAATGGGGAGGCCGCGCACAGCGTACGAGAGCGTGGCCCGGCTTCCATCGGGCGCCGCAGCGAACTGCTGCAGCGTGGCTCGGTCGAAGCCGATGGTCTCGGTTTGCCTCTCCTTGTCGATCACCGATAGCGAGAAGAGCGGCTGGCGTTCTCCGAGGGGCGCCACAGTCTCTCCCGTGGCCAGGTTCTCGATGCCGCACAGCGCGCCTGTCTCGCGGCAAAGCCAGACGCGGCCGGCGGAGTCGCCGATGGCGACGCGCTGGCTCGCCGGGGCCTGGCCCAGGGCCAGGCGGGGGATGCGCTCCACGCGAAAGTCATCCAGCAGGAAGTCGTTCGCGGCGCCCTGTTGGGTGATCCAGATGCTATGCGTGCCATCAGCGCGCGCTCGGAAGTCGCAAACAACCTGCATCCAGTCCGTGTCGAACGGGCGCCAGATCTGCTCGAAGGAGGTGCGGCCCATGCCGATCCAGACCTCGCGTCCAGCGAGGGGGCGCAGCCAGAACGAGACGCGCACGCGATCTCCCTGCCTGAGCTCGCCAAGGGTGCGAGAGACTCCCTCGAAGCCGCCGCCCATCGTCTCCTTGTTATCGGTTTGCACGCGCAGCGCCCACTGCCCCGAGTGCGCCTGGCGCACCTTTTCAATGGAAACGGGCGTGCCATAGGTTTCCCAGGCATCGCGCCCCGGGCTCTCCATATCGGCGTCTGGGAAGGGGACGACCTCGGCCATCGCCGGCGCAACGCAGCTGGCTGCGAGGAGCATGAGGATCAAAGCACGAGCGAGGATCATCAAAGCCCTCCTTTCGCTTGGGCAGGCGTGTGCCGCTGCCCGCTGTCGCCTCTGCTATTAGCCGGAATCTGGAGAATCTCCTGCGGGAGCACGCGTGCTCGTGCCGCGGCGGCAGCCAAAGGCATTTGAGTGCCTGGCGGCGAATCCTCCTACCGGAGCCGGGATTCCGAAATACCGACGGTGGCGCGGAACCTGGCGCGCGGCGCCAAAGCACCGTGCTGCTTGCGAGCGAAGCTCTGCCGAGCTGGACCAGGCAATACTCCCGGGTGTTACAGAATGGCGGTGGCTGGGGGGGAGCTGAAGGGCTGTGCTGAGAAGCAGCGCGGAGCTTCGAGCTCCGCGCGCGGGCGGAAGGACGCGGGATCCCGACCGCCGGGTTCGAAAACCACTACAGAGAGCAGGCAACTGCCTGCGCCCGTGTTACCTTGGAATCGCGGCTACCGGAGGGAACTCATTGACACGCATCTACCTGATACGGCATGGCGAAGTGTTGTGGAACCGGGAACACCCGGCCTACTGCGGGCATACTGACCTGGAGCTGAATGAACGCGGGCGCGAACAGGCAGAGTGCGTCGCTCAGCGGCTGGCCGGCGCGGAGCTATCGGCGATCTATTGCAGTGACCTGCGGCGCGCGCGCGACACCGCGGCCGCGATTGCGGCCCGGCACGGGCTGGAGCCGGTGGCCGATCCCGCCCTGCGCGAGGTGAATTATGGGGAGTGGGAAGGCGTCTCCGAGGAAGATGTGCGCGCCGGGTGGCCGGACCACTATGCAGCGTGGAAGCGCGACGCCGAGAAGGTGCGCATCCCGGGTGGGGAGAGCTTTGGCGAGCTGCGCGACCGCCTGGTGCCGGCGCTGACCGCGATAGCCGAGCGCCACGCGGGCGAGAATGTCGCCGTTGTGGCGCACAAGTCGAGCAACCGCGTCTTCCTCTGCGCCGTGCTTGGTCTTTCCCCCTCGCTCTACCGGCGCATCGGCCAGGAGAACGCGGCGGTCAACCTCATCTCCTACGAAGGATGCCGGTGGCGCGTGGATCTAGTCAACGATACCTGTCATCTCCGGCTGCCAGGGAACTCGGGGTAACGGGGATTCCTCCCAGCGCCGGGGCACCTTCACCGAAGGCAAAGACACGCATCCCCACGAACCGCCGGAAGGTGCCGGTGCCCTTGATCGCGGCAAGCCTCCGCACCAGCAGCAGGTCGGGGTCGCCATCTCCCGCGACGCCGTGAATGACGAAGATGGTGCCGCGTTGGGCGGCGCGGCGCGCGAGGGCATCCAGCTCCGCCGTGTCGGCCGGCGTCAGAGGGGCCCGGCCGCGGGGGTACCCCGTTCGGGGCGGGTTGCCGCGGCTATAGTAATCAAACGGCAGGTGGAGGAACGGCATCGTCAGAAAGACCTCGGTGTCCGGGTTGCGCGCCGAGCGCGCCGCCGTCTGCATCATGCGCACCGCTTCGCGCCACTCCTCTTTCTGCCATTCCCGTGTCGCCGCCTTCATCCCGCCAGCGTGTAGCAGCACCAGGATCGTCGCGAGGAGGACGCGCCGGGCCCCTTGCTGGCGGGTGAGAACCCACGCCAGTACCAGGAGGTAGCCGGGCAGCGCCACCAGCAGATACCGCTCTTGCCAGACTGGCTTCATGAGGGCCAGGCCGATAAAGAGTACCATCGGCACCAGCAGATAGAGGAGCGAGAAGAGGAGCGGGCGTCCGCCATCCGTATCCTCCCTCTTTGCCGAGCGTCCTGCCAGCCACAGGGGGTAGACCGCGGCGATCCCCAGGAGCAGGGCGCACGCCGCCTGGATCTCGGGCGGGTCGCTCGCGCTGGTGGGCTTGCCAAAGAGCTTGTTCCCCATACGCGCCAAGGCGCCAGGAGTCACATGGCCTTGCCAAAACTGGTAACCATCGCGCAAGAGGAAGGTCGGCGCCAGGTACAACACAACGCCCGGCAGGCAGAGGAGGCCAAAGAGCGCCGCTGCGCCGACGGCGCGCCATCGCCTTGCGGCGACCAGGGCATAGGCGCCTTGAAACGCGGGAATGAGCATCGCCGAGTAGTGGATGTAGAAGGCCAGGGCGGCAAAGAACGCCGCACCTAGCCAATGCGCCCAGCGGTCCGTCTTGACGGCGCGCATGAAGAGCCAGGCCGAGACTAGGCCAAGGAACATCGCGGGGGTATACTGCCGCGCCTCCTGCGAGTAGAAGAGGTGGATGGGGGAGAACGCGAGCAGGAGAGCGGCGAGCGCGCCGGCTCTCCTGCCGAACAGCTCTCGTCCCAAGAGGTAGATCACCGGTACTGAGAGGACCCCGGCCACTGCGGAGAAGCTGCGAAGGGCGATCTCAGAGTCGCCAAAAAGTGCCAGCCACTGGCCCAGCGCCAGGTAGTAGAGCGGTGGGTTCCCCGGATCCGCGTTGCGCGTCAGAAGCTCCGCGACCGGAAGCCGGGCAAACGACCAACTCGCTGCCTCGTCCAGCCACAGGCTCTCGACGCCAATCCGCCAGAATCGCAGTGCCGCGGCTACCACGATCAGCCCTGCGATGAGCGCCCACTCCAGGGACGCTCGATCCTCTCGGTTCACCGCCGGATGGTTCGATGGCTTCAACATCCTGTGATGCCTCCTGAACGAGGGCAGGGCAGGATGCGTGCCAAGGAGGGCGCGATGGGGGAGTAGTCTCGCGCTCGAAGTGCCCGGAGATCAGGGGCACGCGGGAGCTTACGCCTCAAGCAGGGCGATAGCCACGGCGGTGGAGTAGGTCTCGCAGTGCGAGATGCTGACCAGCACGCGCCGGCCGGCGGCGATCTCGCGCGCTTTGCCATGGAGGGTGCAGACCGGCTTGCCACGCTCGTCGTTCAGGATCTCGATCTCGCGCCAGGGGACGGCGCGCCCGAGTGCCTTGATCACCGCCTCTTTGGCGGCAAAGCGGCCGGCGAAGTGCTGCGCCGGCCGGCCACGCGCGCTGCAATAGGAGACCTCCGCCTCGGTGAAGAGGCGCTTTGAGAAGGCAGGGCTGCGGTTCATGGCCGCTTCAATGCGCGCGATCTCAATGATGTCGGTACCGAGTCCATCGATCATGGGCTGGAGCCTCACACGTTCACCACGAGGTTATCGCGGTGGACAGCCTCCTCGAAGTCACACGCGCCGAGGTAGTTGGCCACCTCGTCGGTGTGCAGGCCGCGTACGGCGGCGAGATCCTGGGAAGCGTAGTTGGTGAGGCCGCGCGCCAGCTCCCGCCCCTCTTCATCTTCGATGCGGACCAGATCGCCCGCCTGGAAGCGCCCCTCCACCGCGACGATCCCGGCGGGGAGGAGGCTATGCCCCTCTTCCACGAGCGAGCGACGAGCGCCCTCGTTGATGATGATGGCGCCGCGAGGCCTGGCCCCGAAGGCGATCCACCGCTTGCGCGCGCGCAGGCGGTGCTCGCTGGGCGGAAAGACGGTGCCGAGGCGCTCTCCCTCCAGAAGGGCGCAGATGACGCCGTCGCGCCGGCCATGCGTGATCACTGTGGTCGCCCCGCAGCGCGCGGCGATGCGCGCGGCCTGCAGCTTTGTGACCATCCCGCCCGAGCCGACTGCGCTCCCGGGGCCCCCCGCCAGGTGTGCCACGCGGGCGATATCGGGAACCTCCGGGATCACCTGGCCGCCTTCATCCAGGAGCCCTTGCACGTCCGAGAGGAGCACCAGGAGGTCGGCCTCAACGAGGGCGGCGACCAGAGCGGCGAGAGTGTCATTCTCGCCCACCCGGATCTCATCCACGGCCACGGTATCGTTCTCGTTGATAACCGGAACTGCGCGATTCTGGAGGAGCGCGAAGAGGGCGTTGCGCGCATTCAGGTAGCGCTGGCGCGAGTTCAGATCCTCTCGCGTCAGGAGGACCTGAGCGGCGGCCAGCCCGCGGCGGGCGAAGGCCTGGATGTAGAGGCCCATCAGTAGGCCCTGGCCGACGGCGGCCGCGGCCTGCTTCTCTGGGATCGTCCGCGGCCGGCCGATGCCCATACGGGAGGCGCCGGCAGTGATGGCACCGGAGGTGACCAGCAGTATCTCGGTGCCGCGTGCGCGCGCCCGTGCAAGATCGCGCACCAGGTCCTCGCTATAGGCCTCGTCTAGAACTCCCGTGCCTCCGGTGAGGGTGCTTGTCCCCACCTTCACCACCGCCCTGCGAACCGTCATCACTTCTCTTCGCTCTCCCTCTGCTCGCGGCGGGCCCGCCGGCTCATAGCTGCCCTTTCCAGGCGCTCGTAGAGCTGCTCTTCCTCAACGAAATCAAACTCCAGATCCCCGATGCGGATTGTATCGCCATCCTGGGCGCCTTCCGCGCGCAGGCGGTCGAAGACGCCCATTCGATCCAGTTTCTTCTGCAAGGCACGCAGGCTTCCCTCGTGCTGTAGGTCGGTCATAGCCACCATGCGCTCGACGCCCTTGCCTTGCACCACGAAGGTGTGGTCTTCGCCGCGATGCACGGACCACGGTTGCGCCCGAGGAGTGCGCGGCGGTTGATACACCGGGGGCTCTTCTTCCTCTTCAACGCCCACGCCGGGTGCAGGCGCCTCCGCGCGCGCCTGCTCCAGGGCCTCGGCCGCCGCGGCGATGAGCGCCGGCACGCCCTGGCCCGTGACGGCCGAGATCGCGAAGATCGCTCTCCCCTCCGGCTCGAGGGCAATTCGCGTCCGCTCCGCTATCTCCTCGGACCCAGGCAGGTCCACCTTGTTCAGGGCGATGATCTGGGGCAGGGAGGCCAGTCGCTCGTTGTAGGCAGCCAGCTCGCGGTTGATCGTGTGGTAATCATCCACCGGGTCGCGCCCGGTCATGCCCGAGACATCGAGGATGTGGATGAGGATGCGCGTGCGTTCGATATGGCGAAGGAACTGGTGACCCAGGCCGGCACCCGCGTGTGCCCCCTCGATGAGCCCTGGGATATCGGCCATGACAAAGCTCTTCCAGTCACCCACGCGCACCACCCCGAGTTGGGGAACGAGCGTCGTGAAGGGGTAGTCGGCGATCTTCGGCCTGGCCGCCGAAACGCGGGAGATCAGCGTCGATTTGCCGGCATTGGGGAAACCGACCAAACCGACATCTGCCAGGAGCTTGAGCTGGAGGCGCAACTCGCGCTCCTCGCCAGGTTCTCCGTTCTCGGCGAAATGCGGCGCCTGGTTGCGTGCCGTGGCGAAGGCGGCATTTCCGCGCCCGCCGCGCCCGCCGCGCGCGATCACCACGCGCTCGCTGCCTGGCTCGCCCGTCAGATCGGCCACCAGCTCGCCGGTCGCGGCATCATACACCATCGTGCCCGGCGGCACACGCAAAACGATGGAGGCGCCGTTGCTCCCTTGCTTGTTCGAGGGGCCGCCGTTCTTCCCGTTTTCCGCCTGGTAGAGCTGCCGGTTCTGGAAGTCGAGCAACGTGTTCTTGTTGCTGTCTACCTCGAGGATGACGTCGCCGCCCCGGCCGCCGTTTCCACCCGAGGGTCCGCCGCGGGGGACGAATTTCTCCCGCCGGAATGCGGTAATCCCATTCCCACCTCTACCGGCTTTGACATGGAGTGTTGCTTCATCGATAAACATACGTACACTCTACCCAGAGTATGGGCCGGGAATGAGCGCGGAGGAACCGAACGGATGCAGAGTAGCTCGGGGAGCGCCGCATGCGCGGACGCTCCCCGGAAATGTGCGCCACCAATGCGCTCAAGCGTTCAGCACAGAAACCTTGCGGGTCTTGCCTTCGCCCTCGAAGCGAACCACGCCCTCGACCAACGCGAAGATGGTGTGGTCTTTCCCAAGACCAACGCCGCGCCCGGGCTTGAAGTGGGTGCCACGCTGGCGGACAATAATGCTTCCGGGGCGCACCGTGGTGCCGTCGCTCTCCTTCACTCCCAGATACTTCGGCTGGCTATCCCGGCCGTTGCGGGAGCTCCCCATACCCTTTTTGTGTGCCATGGACTACTTCGCCTCCTGACCCGACCTCAAGCCTGGATCTCTTCAACAAGGAGCTTCGTGTATGCCTGGCGGTGGCCGAAGCGCCGCCGGATGTTCTTCTTCGGCTTGTAGGTGAAGCCCCGAATCTTCTCGCCGCGGCCCTGCTCGAGCACGCGGCACACTACCTTGGCGCCCTCGACGAAGGGGGTGCCGACGCGCGTCGCGTCCTCGGTGCGGACCATCAGCACACGATCCAGCGTCACCTGCTCGCCGACCGCCGTTTCAAGCTTCTCAACATCAACCACATCATTGGGGGCAACCCGAACCTGTTTGCCGCCCGTATGCACTACAGCGTACATCGCCTCGTCACAACCCCTTCACAAAAAGTCGCGGCGATGGCCTCGCCACCGTCGCGCTGGATCATCATGAGTGCGCTTTTCGCCACCATCTTACCACAGGAGGCTCCGTCTGTCAAGGCCGATTTCAGGCTGTTGCTCGGATCTGAAGGTGTCTGGAGCTCTCGGGTGATGCGGCGGCGCGCACCCCATCGGCGCCGAAACCGTGCCCACCCGCGAAGCGGTGACGATGGGCCCGGCGATCGTCTGGCAGACCCGCCCTGGGCCTCTTTTCTAGGTGACGGCTCCCAGCCTGCGCATGGCCGAAACACCGTGAATGTTATGAGCGCGCATGTTTGGATCCGGGGAGCCGTGGGTAGACTGATCAGCGGTAGAGCATGGTACCTCCTTCTGGATAGTGGGATCTGTCGAAACGATGGGGCTCCCCCGCGGGCGCCCCATCGTTCGTAGACAGGCACCCAGAACGCCCCTCTCGCACCTCCATCAGCGGCCGCCGCCCCAGGCGCGTGATCCTCTTCTGGCCGAAGGAACCCCGGATGGCATGAACCGTGCTGCCGCCGGTGTCACGCCGTTGCGTCCGCGAGCGAGATCCCATGGGCAGGGAGATCGCCACCGGATAAGCTGCCGGCGAGCAGGCGATCAGGACGGGAGAGACCAGGCAGCACGCGGCTCATGCCTGTTGCCGCGGGTAGGTGACCAACGCCAATCGCCGGCGAGCGCTGGGGCAAGATCGGCGCTCTTGTTCCCGGCGGGCATCGCGAAGCTCTCCCCCTGATCGCTCACGACAACTGCATCAGGTGGGTGGGGTTCGCGGGGGAAATGGCTTTGGCGTGGAAACGGTGGCTCGTCGTGCTGGGGGTGGTGCTGGGCGTGCGTCTTCTCAACCCGGTGAACGTGGCCGTGGTGGATGGCCGCTCCATGGAGCCGGCGATGCACGACGGCCAGCTCTTCCTCATCGATCGCCTGCGCTATC
>ERZ795045.1329-NODE-1329-length-28265-cov-6.162354_pt1 | contig 28265 bp, 19 predicted proteins | sample MGYA00375129_ERZ795045 | MGnify/ENA primary metagenome ERZ795045 (study PRJEB30174, sample SAMN05720166) | activated sludge metagenome | isolation source: anaerobic digester from wastewater treatment plant | place: Japan | collected 2015-05-15 ...
CTATCGTCCCAATGTTCACATGCGGCTTCTTCCGCTCAAACTTCTGCTTCGACATGATGTTATCTCCTATATCTGTTTTTTTGTTAAACAAACTTCTTATTGTTTTTATATTTCAACAGAGTTTTTAGGCTCTGGTAAATTTTCATGATTCAAAACGGTAACTACTTCCTAACCGTTCCATGATTCGGTTACCCACTTCCGGAGTAACCTCTTCATATCGGTCAAATTCCATACTATAATTGGCTCGCCCTTGACTGCACGAGCGCAAATCGTTCGCATAGCCAAAGAGTTCTGCCAAAGGTGCCAAGGCATATATGACTTGTCTTTGCCCATCCACTTCCATACGGAGGAGTCGTCCTCGCCGATGGTCTAAGTCTGTAATAATATCACCCGTGTATTCCGGAGGTGTATCTATTTCCAGTTTCATAATAGGTTCGAGCAAAATAGGTCGGGCATTCATTGCCGCCTCTTTTGTCGCCATTGAACCTGCAATTTGGAACGCCAGATCTGAGGAATCAACCTCGTGATACGAACCAAACGTAAGCGTAATTTTTACATCCACCATAGGATAACCGGCGACAATTCCCGTTTCAAGGGCCTCGCGACAGCCTTTTTCTATGGCAGGGATGTAATTCTTAGGAATAACACCACCTACAGTCTTATCCTCAAACACAAAACCGGAACCACGAGGTAACGGTTCGATGGTCAAGACCACATGTCCATACTGACCACGACCACCCGTTTGACGAACAAATTTTTTATCAGCGGTGGCTGGTTGCCTTACCGTTTCCCGATACGCAACAATCGGTTTGCCTACATGAGCAGAAACACCAAATTCCCGCTTCATACGGTCAATAATAATTTCAAGGTGAAGTTCGCCCATACCAGCAATAATCGTCTGCCCTGTTTCTTCGTTCACTCGAACCCGAAAGGTCGGGTCTTCATCGGCAAATCGGTGCAGAGCATTCGAAAGTTTGTCCTGGTCTGCTTTCGTTTTCGGTTCGATAGCGATATAGACAACCGGTTCTGGAAATGTTACGGGCATTAAGGCTACCGGGCTCTTCGGAGCACAAAGCGTATCACCCGTTAATACACTTTTGCAACCAATAACCGCCCCGATATCTCCGGTTCGCAGTTCTTTGATTTCCGTTCGTTCATCTGCATGTAACTCTACAATTCTACCTAACCTTTCCTTCATTCCGGTTCTTGCATTTAAAACTGTTTGACCAGTCTCAATAACTCCGGAATAAACACGGACAAAGGTTAGTTTGCCTACATGCGGGTCACTGATGATTTTGAACGCCAAAGCTGAGAACGGCTCATCATCCGAAGGATGGCGTAGCACTTTTTTATCCGGTTCCCTCGGGATAGTCCCTTCATACGGTGGTAAGTCTATTGGAGACGGTAAATAATCAACCACCGCATCGAGAAGTAATCGTATCCCTTTATTTTTCAGTGCACTCCCACACAATACCGGCGTTGCTTCACGACTAATACATATTCGACGAATTGCTCTCTTCAGCACGTCATTTGGGACATCTTTCCCTTCAATACAAAGAGAAAGAACATTCATGTCTAAGTTTGCCACCGTTTCGATAAGATGCATTTTCCAAAAGCGAGCATCATCTTGGTACTCCTTAGGAATTTCCTCTACCACCTGAACACAGTCAACACTCTCTCCGACCCAAGTAATCATCTTCTGACTTATTAAATCGATTACTCCAATAAAATTTTCTTCACTACCGACAGGAATTTGAACAGGAAGGGCTAAAGCGTGGAGTCGATTCCCAATGGACTCAACTGCTTGGAAGAAATTAGCGCCCACTCGGTCCATTTTATTTATGAAGGCTATTCGCGGAACTTTATATTTATCAGCCTGTCTCCATACTGTTTCGGACTGAGGTTGGACGCCCGCGACACCACAAAACACAATGATGGCTCCATCGAGAACCCTCATACAGCGTTCCACTTCTGCTGTGAAATCAATATGACCCGGCGTATCAATGATATTGATTCGCTTGCCATTCCATTCACATGCTGTGGCTGCTGAGGTTATGGTGATACCGCGCTCTCGTTCCTGCTCCATGTAATCCATGGTAGCGGCACCGTCATGGACCTCGCCCACGCGGTGCACTCGGCCGGAGTAGTACAAGACACGTTCAGTAACGGTGGTCTTGCCGGCATCGATATGGGCCGCTATCCCTATATTACGGATATTTTCTATCGGGTATTTGCGTGGCATAACGCTTTGTTTTCTCCTTGGCGTCTGCGTGTCCGCTACACCCGGGGCCCTGGCACTTGCTGTATTCAACTTTCAATATTGACTCCCTACATATTTAACTGTAGGACAATCATTTCTTTATATGTCACAGCTGTGCTTCGCAACCCCGGGCTCACCGGAGTGCTCCGCTCAGCCTGTTATTGCTTTTCTCCTTAACTTCTTATATAAAAAACTCGGTATCATCTGTTAATATCTGAAATGTATAAATGCCTTGTTGGCTTCTGCCATTCGGTGTGTATCTTCACGTTTCTTTATCGTATTACCTTGTTTGTTATAACAATCAATTAATTCACCTGCCAATCGCTCCTCCATGGTCTTTTCCCCACGATTCCGTGCATAACTACGAATCCAGCGAAGTGCAATAGAGGTACGCGTATTCGGCTCTATTTCAACTGGAACTTGATAAGTAGCACCGCCTATACGCCGTGATTTCACATGTACTAACGGCTTTGCATTCTCAATCCCTGTACTAAAAACTTCTAACGGGTCCTTATCCGGTAACTTCTTCTTAATAATACCTAATGCATTGTATACAATTCTCTCTGCTACACTTTTCTTACCATTTGACATTACAATATTGACAAACTTTGCAACTAATGTGCTGTTATACTTCGGGTCAGGTAAAACTTCACGTTTTTGAACTTCTCTTCTTCTTGGCATTGCTTATCCTTCAAAAATTAATTTCATGATTGTTTTGGTTTTTTAACACCATATTTTGAACGGCTAACCCAACGGCCTGCATGAACTTTCTTGCCACCATCATCTTTAACACTTGCAGTTCCGCCCATGTCACCCATGGCATCTAAAACACCACGAATTAAATGATAACGAACACCCGGAAGGTCTTTTACACGACCACCACGAATCAACACCTGAGAGTGCTCTTGTAAATTATGACCTACACCCGGTATATATACAGTTACTTCATATCCATTCTTTAATCGAACACGTGCCACTTTCCGCAAAGCGGAATTAGGTTTCTTTGGTGTCATCGTATATACACGTGTACACGTACCTGACGCCTGCGGGCATGCTTTCAATGCCGGCGCCTTTGTTCTCTTTGCCCTTGGTTTACGGGCACCTTTCAATAATTGTCCTATCGTTGGCAAGGATTTTCCTCCTGTTCATTAGCAACAGAATTACACTATTGATTTTTTGATTTTATTTGGGTAATGAAACTTTTTGCGTCGTGGGCAAAATAGTATATCAAAAGTAAAATTATAATTTCAACTCACATTTATTTATCTGCTTTTTTACTTCCAGGCTTCGGCCTCGTCTTACCGTAGGTTCCGCGCCAAATCTTTCCACGCTTCGTTCGTCGGTCTCCTTTACCCATAAATTTATATGTATTCCTTATATCATGTTAGGTAAATTTATTCCTTAAAAATAAAAAATTAAAAGGAGGTACTATTATATACAACATTCAACTCAAATGTCAAATATCATCTCAAAGATTCAAATTCTTTTTTAAATTCTGAATCTTATAAATCTGTTCTTTCACTTCGTTGATAAGCTTTTCATAGTCTACAAATGGATTCATAATATCTGGCAGATAATCTATAAACTGCTTCATGACTTTTTTTCGTATACTTCTTGCACTAACATAAACAACTTTATCATATATCCAAAAACTGACAAACACACTGACAAAAAAGACAATACAAGAATGAATAATAAAGTTTGTTCCTTGATACGAACCTAAAAAATAGCCCGGAATAATTTTCCAGAAAAAAAATGCCAGCACTATATACATAGGCACATAAAACAATTCCACAAAAAAATAGTTTGACAAACACGTTGCCTTCTGTATGAGATAATAATCAACCTTTTCTCTTAAAAAATTAACCCCTCTATTAAAAAAATTTGATGTGAAATTTTCAGACATAGATAAAACTGCATCTTTGCGAATCTGTGCCTTATCAAGAGCAAAGGCAAGTTCATACTGAACATTCTCTAATTCACGAGTACTTTTCTTTGAAATCTGCAATACAATTCTATTAACAATCTCATTAATTTTCTTATCAAAATAAGTAATCTCTTCTTTGTTAGACTGAACTATTTCACCTATGATTTTCCATGGGCGAATCACTTTAGAAAAAGTACTTAAAACCCCTGCAAAACGATCCTTCATCTGGACAAGTAATAAAAAAATTCCATGCAATTCAGGTGCAATTTCATCTTTCAATAGATGATAAAATGTGCCCGACTCCTTTCCAAACTCTGTCCGAATAATTCGTTCATGTTGTACTACGAACTCTACTTTTTTCGTATCAATAAATTCCTTCATTTTGTTAATTGCAGGTTCTGTTTCACGCAAAAAGTCATCTAATCTTGTTACCATTTTCTCTATCAAACCATGAATATTTACCGTCTTTATCTGACGAATCTTTGCATCCGTAAGTTGTCGAGCTAGAAAATCTTCTAATTTCGAAAAATCAAATTCATTTGTCTCCGTATCCTCTGATTTTGTCCCTAATTTCCTATTCAATGCACGAAGGGCATTTACACGGAAATAATTTAGAGGCTCTATGCCATCCAATTTTAATTTCTCCAGCCAGTCCTCCATGATAGATGGTGTTTCCGTAGTCATTTTTGTTTCCACCAGAACAAAACCCCGTTCTTTGTTCACTTCACGAATAATACTCCATGTTGCCTCTTCGAGATATTTATCTCCATTTCCACAAAGAAGGATAAGGTCGCATTTCTCTATCATCTTTTTTGTAAAATTTCGATGTTCTTTAATAACCGTATCTGTATCTGGGGTATCTATAAGAACAATATTATCAAGGGCAGAACGGGCATGTAATTCACACAATTCCTTAAATTCAGAATCTGGCTCCCAATCTGGAGGATGATAAATAATAGGACGATTTGTGCAGGGTCTCATTTCTGAGGTCTTTGCAATTTTATCACCAGCAATAGCATTAATTAATGTCGACTTCCCTACCCCCGACCCACCCACAATAGCAACAACTAACAACGCATCAATTTTGCTACTTCTTTCCTTTATTTCGTTAATTCCACCTCTTAACTTTTCCGCTATAGGTAAAAAGCCCTCCCAATTCCCTTTATAGTCCGCTATCTCTTCTAATTGATGTATAACCTTCTCTAAGTTTGCTTTTGGAAACATATGTCTCTCCTCCTATAATTGTTGTTCGTCCATAATATCATTATTCTGTAGATTATCAATTGCTTCAATTCGGGCTTGCTCTATATTTTCTGCTTGCAAAGTAAACTCCCCATTAAAAATATTCTGAACTTCGTTATCAAACTGCTCTGCAAAACTTATATATTTATATATATCTTGGAGCACATATTGTAAAACTTCTTCCTTCAATATCCATTGAAGTTCTTTCTGTTTTTCTATTATCCATTTCTCATAAAGTAAATGTATATCTTTTCGGAATCTTTTATATTCAACCGTTTCAATAAGTGCAGAACCTCCAATCATTCCTCCTCCCGCTATAGTTTCTGCCCAAGGCCCAACATAGGGCAACCCCCAAACTATAAATATCATACCTGCACCTAAAAGTATAAATGATAGAATCCTCTTACCATAAAAACCTTTTAAATTAGGAGATTTTAAAAAATCATTCACAATCCTTTCTATTTCACTCTGTATCCACTCAGATTTTACAGAAAGAAGAGGCTCCATTTTTGTAATGATTTTCATTCTTATTACATCTCGATTATTATTCAATTCATGTAATCTTTTTTTGATATTCTCATCTATGTAATCTATTTCAGAGATAAAATCCGATTTTAATAACCAATCTAAAAGTTCATTAAAGCATTTTTCTATCATTTCATTGTGTTTTTGTTTAATATCTACCTCTGTCTCTTTTATATTGGCTTCCAATTTTTTGATTTCGCTTCGATGTCCAGAAAAAATAGAGGTGGGGAATAAAGTGAAGTAAGTAATATAACCGATATGTTTTCTTAACTCGTATTTAATCTCTTCTACTAACCGTATCCAACGAAACGGGAGAAATTCCTTCCCTACAATCATGTCCCCAAGATAATCTTCACAAAATTTTACCTTTGAGCGGGATGTTCGTAAAAATTTTAAAAATTTACTTCTATACCATGTCCCAAATTCTTCCTTAAATTTACTTATTGTCTTTTCTAAGATTTTTGCTTTTGTTTCCTGCACAGGAAAAGAACAGATATAATCTCTTAATTCAGGCAATTCAGGGGTAATTTCTGCCAATGGTTTAATAGATTCGTTCACATAATTTGCATTATAGGGATATCGGGGAAAGTAGAAATGGGGAGAATTATCATCCATTCCTACTTTTTTCATAAACTCTCTTATTTGTTTATCTGCAATCTGAATAGCTTGGGGATTATCTATATCTACCTTATTCATTACTGGAATCACTATTTTCCCTTCTTCGTAAGCACGACGGAAAAATTTAATTACCGCATCATCCATATACTTAGAATCATTTGTGACCGCAATAATAATATCCCCTGCGGATACAATTTTATCCGATATCTCCCAATGTTCCTTCGCAATGGAATCAATATCGGGAGTGTCTAAATACAGATAGGTATCAGGAAGGGACTTTTCTTCCTTTACTAATAGAATATAGTTGGGTAAAGATTTGTCAATTGCCTCTTCTTTACTCTTCATTTCTCTCGCTTCAAATTCAAGAAACATATTGTTATTCAGACATTGTTTTGCCTTCCGTTCAGAGGCAATAATAACAGGCCTTTTAGTTGCAGCTGCGTAAGGGTCTGTTGCAGTTAATTCCTGTCTCATCAAAACATTTAATATTGTGGACTTCCCTGTATTTGTTCCTCCTGCTACCGCAACAACAAGGCAACCTTCCCTTTCTAAATGAGGAACAAGTTTCCCTAAAAATAGTTTTTCCCATGCAAACAAATCTTCTTCATCAAGGATATTTAAATCCAATTTAGATACATTATCTTTAAACTTCATCCATATCTCTGCGAATCTATCTATCCAATTATTAACCATTATTTTTTACCTCCTTTTTAGTTTTCCAAAAACACTCCAAAGTGCCATTATTTAACATATCAAAAACAAATCATACCTCTAATTTAGGACACGTTGTCCTTAACGTTTTGATAACAAACTCATTGATTTGTTTCTCGTCTTCAGGGTCCATACCCACAAATTTAAGGCTTACCTGATTCTCCTTTCCCGAAAACGATACATGGGTTACGGAACCAACCAGACAAAAGGTCTTCTCTTTTTCTATTGCGGAATATTTCAACGTAAAGAATACATCAACACTTTCCCCTATTTCCAAAGTTTCCTCAATAGTTATCAACATACCACCAGCACTAATATTCCGAATAATCGCCTTAATTTTTCGCGGATGAGCATGTGGCTTAACCTCCGCAGGAATATCAACAGATATTCTCCAAAACCGCCGAAGATATATGTTCAATGTATTTTTGGGAATTGCCAAAACAATTCCCTCATCCGCAGACTCAGGCACTTCAATAATCTCCGTTTGCAAAACCAAGCACCCCCGATTACTACACAACTCAAGTGCAACCTGCATCCCCGAAAAAAGTCCATCTGCTAAATTTGTTCTTGTTACACGAATATAATCACTCGTCACAGAAATAACCGTAACAGGACACAATTTCCCTTCAATACTTATTACACCAACTGTCCCTGTTTTCAAGGCTTCCCGTAAAACGTATTCTATTTCTTTTGTCCTATCCATCTTTTATTAACCTTTTATAAAATAGGTAATTAATTTATATGTAGAAACTAAAATTCATTTTAATCTAAAATACACAATAATAACAAAACTAAGGAATATATTTATTATGTCACTATCAATGCTTAGCACAGGAATACCTGAATTTGACCGAATATTAAGAGGGCTAATTGCAGGAGACAACGTTGTATTTCGTGGAAATTCAATTGTAGATTATCGCAAGTTTGTAATACCCTTTGTGCAACATGGACATGAAACAGCCCGCCCTATCGTCTATTTCAGATACGGAAAACATCAACCTTTACTAAAAGAGACTGACGTTTCCACATATGCAACTGTTACTCCAGATGAAGGATTTGAACCTTTCATCAGTCAGGTGCATCAGGTCATAAAAAGCACAGAACGCCGTGCCTTCTACGTTTTCGACCGATTATCCGACCTATCCATTACATGGTTTAGTGACACGATGCTTTGTAATTTCTTCATGCTAACCTGCCCTTATCTATTTGACCGAGGCGATTTAGCATACTTTTTCCTTGACCGCTCCCAACACACTCCCGAATCCATCACACCTATACAACAAACCGCACAAATCGTCATTGACCTGTATGACCACAACGAAAATCTATTCATTCGACCCATAAAAGTTCAACAGAGGCATTCCCCTTCCATGCATATGCTACATTTATGGAAAGACGGAAAAATGAACCCCATTACAGAAAGCCATATTATGGCAAAGGTACTGTCACCTACAATAAGCACAACATTAAGTCCAGGTGAAGGACCTACAGATATATGGAACCGCATTTTAGGAGAAGCAAAGTATATCATCCGTTTAGGAGATGAAAAAACAAAAAGAGAATTAATGGAAATTCTTATCAAGATGATGATAACACGGGAAAAACGAATAACCGAGATGTTTCTGCACTATTTTACGTTAGAAGACCTTGTAGAAATCGGTCGGCGTGTTATCGGCACAGGAATGATAGGCGGAAAATCTGTCGGTATGCTACTCGCACAGGCTATATTACGAAAAAGCAACCCAAAATGGAACCAAAAATTAGAAACACATGATAGTTTTTATGTCGGCTCCGATGTATATTACACCTTTCTCGTACGTAATGGCTGTTGGTGGGCACGAGAACAACAAAAAGAATTAGAAAGTTTTCTCCCAGGAGCTGAGCGAATTCGTAGACGTATCATCACGGGCGAATTTCCCGAAGATATTGATATGAAATTTGAACAAGTTCTGGAATACTTCGGTTCTTCACCTATTATTGTTCGTTCCAGCAGTTTATTAGAAGATAATTTCGGAAATTCTTTCGCTGGGAAATATGAAAGTGTCTTCTGTGCCAATCAAGGTTCAACAAGGCAAAGACTGGAAGATTTCAAAGCAGCCGTTCGCACCGTATATGCCAGCACTGTCAGTGAAGAAGCATTATACTATCGAAAACGGCGAGGTCTTCTGGACAAAGACGAACAAATGGCTCTCTTGGTTCAACGCGTATCTGGAGCACAACATGGAAGATTATATTTTCCCAATATCGCAGGTGTGGGTTTTTCATACAATCCCTATGTATGGTCCCCAGAAATTGACCCTAAAGCAGGTATGTTACGTCTGGTATTCGGATTAGGCACACGAGCAGTCGACCGTTCGGATGACGACTACACAAGAATTGTTGCACTTAACGAACCCCTTTTGCGTCCTGAAGGTTCAACAAAAGAGCAAAAAAGATACTCTCAACAAAAGGTAGATGTTATTGATTTGGACGGTAACCGCCTCATTTCTATGCCTGTGCAGGATATTGTCCCACAATGTGAGGGAATTCCATTAGAACTTTTCGTGGCTCAAGATTTCGAAGCAGAACGATTCTATAGAGAACGTGGACAAAAAATGCCTCCTCAATGGAAAATCCGTTTTGATTCGCTTCTTACCGAAACGTCATTCACCACAGATATGCATGAAATACTTATGTCATTGGATAATGCATACCAGAACCCTGTAGATGTAGAATTTACTGCAAATTTTAAAAGTGATAAAGATTTCTATATCGACATTGTTCAATGCAGACCTTTACAGGTCAGCGACCGCTCCGAACTTCTTACTGAACCTATTATCGAAGAGAAAACAGACCTGATTATTCAAACAGACGGTCCTATTATTGGAAGAAGCCGTTCCAATCAGGTGCATCGGATTATCTATGTAGTTCCTCATGTCTACGGAGAACTCCCTATATCCGAACGCTACGCTGTCGCTCGTGCCATTGGCACTTTAAACCAAATACCCCCTCTCATTGCAGGAGACCCTATTGTGGTCCTCATCGGACCAGGAAGATGGGGAACCAGCACACCTTCGTTAGGAGTGCCCGTTAGCTTCTCTGAGATTAGTTCAGTCTCTTTCTTGTGTGAAATTGTAGCCATGAGAGAAGATTTAACTCCCGATGTGTCTTTAGGAACCCATTTCTTTAGCGAATTGGTAGAATCAGACCTATTATATTTTGTTCATTTCCCCAATAGAGAAACTCACTGGTTCAATGAGCAGTTATTAACTCACTTGCCCAATAAATTAAAGGAAATATCACCAGGTCTGGAAAAATACGAAAATTTAATCAAAGTTTACGATTTCCCCCCTGAATCTGAAAAAACATGTCATATGTACGCAAATACATTCGACCAAAAACTCATCCTGTACCTAAAAAATGAAAAAACAACCGACTCTACTCCAACATAAATGTTAAGCACATTACTCCCTTAATACAGGCTACATTAATCGTTATTGCTCATCAAAGTTAGGTTTTGTTTCTTCTCAGAGACGCTAATATAAACACCAGAGAGAACAAACAAAACTTCAATTAACCAGAAAATAAGAAGGGAATTCCATGCTCCGCGAGTGAAACCATAGCTATGTAAACCCACACCTAATAAGTTAACTCCCCACCATGAGAAAGAAACTACGACACCTAAAATAATAGACCCCAATGCCTCGCCAAGACTCTTAATAAGTTTTCCTAAGTGAGCATGGATCACAATCAAGCACCATAATACAATCAATAACGCCCCGTTCTCTTTCGGGTCCCAGCCCCAGAACCGTCCCCAACTCTGTAACGCCCAAATACCTCCTAATACAGTGCCCACAAAGGAAAAGAAAAAACAAAAACAAATAGTCCCATATATCCCTCGTGAAAGTCGTTTATAAAAGTTCGTATCAGTTTTCTTAAGCCCCAACAATTTCCCCAAAATCCAGACATGCCCAAAAGCACTGGCTAATAAACCTGCACCATAGCCAATAACAATAGTCGTTACATGGATAGTAAGCCAAAAATTAGTGTCCAATACCGCTACAAGGCTGGGCATCGTGTCCGTGCCTTCTTTCATCTCATATCGATTAGCCAAAAACAATCCCAATAATCCCAAAAAACTGGCAAGACTTAATGAAATATTATCTTTAGTAAACCACTCAATGATAAACGCCAGAAGAACCGCCGTGGCGGTAGAAAATAAAATGGTTTCATATAGAGTTGTTACTGGAGGACGTCCACGGATAATACAACGAAAAGTAATAGCAATAATAAGCAATAGTAAAGCAAGCGTGTTGACCGAAAAAACACTGAACTTCAATACTCGATTCTCAACAGAAAGCCACCATATTGCCGTTAGAACCAAAGCAAGGAAAAATATCCATTGACTATAGAATAAAAATTTTCCTTTATAATACAACACTTCCAGATTTATCTTTTTCCCCTCTCCTCTTATCTCTGCCATCGTAGTAATATCGTGCACTAATTGTGCTAATAATTTTCCAAATTCCTCCGAATTTCCTTTTTTCAGTTCTAATTTTGTAAAAAGCAAAAAGAGATGAATGTCTGGTATATCTTCAACAGATGGGTCAAAAATTTGAATAACCGTGTCTAAGGGAGAAAGCCATTCTTTTTCAGATGGATTTGCTGGAGGAATAACAGTAAAGTGCTCTGCACTATGAACAAGCTGACTTACTTCGCCTAATAAATTCCGAATGGTTGATAATGCCTCTTTCGTTTGTTCCTCATTCATCGTTTGAGAAAGTTCTTTGAGTTTCTTCTTTATCTCAGGGAATATCTCAATAATTTCCGATAAAAAAACCTCTTTTTTTTCAGGGAAAAATTGGGAAAGTAAGGAGTCTGATGAAAGTGAATATTTATATCGAGCAAAGTCCAGATAACCTATTATTTCTTCAAAAATCAGCACATTATCTGCCAAATTGAGAACCTGCTCCTGAATACGTGTTCGCTGAGAAGGATGTATCTGAGAATATCTCTGTGCTTGACTCATCAACTCTTCACGGGCAGGAATTAATTCATTGTAAGCATAACGGTCTCGCTTCTTTTCATGCCCCTTCAACCCGAGATTTTCTAAAACTGATAAATCATGAACAATAAAAACTGGATACTGCCTGGCTATATCAGGATAAAAAAGACAATCTATAAACCACTCCGTCGGAGACAAATTTCTACCTGCCTGATTTTTTATGGAGGTTTTGCCACTCAATCGTAAAAGTAAAAATCGGGCATGGGTACTCAACGGCTTTATTCGTCCATCAGACTGAATAGGTAATTTTTCAGCCAATGCTATTATTTCTTTGTCCCATTGGGGCGCGATTAATTCAGCAGTTTGATGAGCCTCTGGAGATAACTCTTCGGTAGTTAAAAAACCGAATCCAGAAAGAATGACAGATGATATTAGGAGAAAAGTCATGAAACTTCGTGTGCTCCTCTCGAACTTTTCAAAAATCTTATTAATTTTTGGGAAAAATGTAATAATAAACCTATAGAAACAATGATACATGAATATAGAGGAACCTGCTCTGCAGGGTTCTTAGTTACTGCAAGAACAGAATAAACAGGTGAGGTAGAATTATCATTCACTGTTCCCCAGGACGCTTGATACAATGTAAAACCTTGAAAACGTAACGGCTCATTCATCCGTATTACGGTTCTCTGTTCCCAACCCCCAGTAGAATACACCACCTCACTTGCAAAGAATCGCGGTTTATTAGTTTTCGGATAAAATTCTTTAATAAATTTTTCTAATCTTACAGAAAATGGTAGTTCCATTCTTTGGTGTCGTATCCCCATTGAATACAATTCATCCCCTATCTCAAAAACCCATGGCTGTTTCTCACCTCCCCAGAGTATACCCAAATGATGTTGTTCCCTGGCAGAAACTTCTACATAGATGCCCGCAAAATTTAATTCTTCTTCCCGTTCCGAAGGTGCAGACTCTAACAGAACCCCCTGAATACCCTGTTCTACACCAGGAACAGCAAATCGAGGTCTGGCATTTTTCATGAAACGCATTAATGTTATCTCAAATAGTAATTCTTTTGAAAAAAACCTTCTACGCATAGCACCGTGTATCTTGGAAAACTGTTCTTGTGGAATAATCCACTCGGTAAGAGGCGTCTTCCTTTCCTTATCCAATTTCCAGATATAAATTTCCCATCTCCTTGTGTCCTCAAATGTACTTTTTGTCTCACCTTCAAACAAAGTTATTTGACCATAATCCCCCCAGAACTCACCCCAAAAACCACCAAGAATAAGTAAAATAACACCCCCATGGGCAATGAGCATCCCTGGCTTTTTAATACTTTTCGGGGCTAATAGGACTCCACCTACAAATAAATTCAACAACAAAAGCACCATCAGCAGACCTCCCCCAGGTAAAGGAAGAGGTATATAATTACCCAGCCAGTGCAATACGAAAATAGACTCAAAATATTTCTTTTGAATCTCGTAAATACCATGCTCCGTTTGAGCCAGAGTCCCAAAAAATACAATCACCATCAGAAAGAAAAGTATCACAACCGATAATTTATACGACCCTAAAAATCGGAGAAATCCTTTCATCTTATTACTTCCATATCACTGTTTAATTTTTTAGCGAAAGTGAATTACATAATTTAATAAAGTTATCCCTTTGAAGAGCAACTTCCTTTTCAGACCCCGTCATCTTTACAAACAACGTCTGATTCTCCAATGAACAAACCGCACCTAAAAGACGATAATTCTCATGACGAACCCCTTGCATATCCTCATAGGTACCCGTAATGTCCAAAAGTTTGCATTGCCTCCCTAAAATAGTAATATCCACAAGTTGCTCAAGAGCCCGAGCATCCATATCCTGTTTGCCCATCTGATTTGCCCACCGTTTTAGATTTGCTTCTATTCCTCCTGCTTGTGACATCAATACACTAATATAACATTCCCATCCCGAATGTTCACCACCATTAAATGAAACAACCCGCATCGGTTTGCTTGTATCTTCACACCAACCCTCTGGCGTTACCCATTCCAATTCCAATTTACCAAAACCACCCGCAGTAAAAGAGGAACTCCCCATATCCATTTTATTTTCACCACTACCTGCCTTCTGTCCCTCTTTTTCCGATGCACTCGCTTCAGACGAAACATCTTTAATAGCCCCTATCCCCGATTCATCCCGATTCTCCACATCCACAGGAAGCAAACCCAACCGTTGAGACGTCGGTAATGGCGTTACCACTCCCCCTGACTCCAAAGGAGAAACCGACTTCTTCTGAACAATCTCTGTCCTTTCCTCATTTACACAACCACACACCAGATAAAACACAACAAATACACCTAAACTCAAACTTAAATAGCGCATCCTCATTCCTATCACTTTATGTCTTGTAAACCTTAATAAGATAACGAAAGAATTATTATATACATTCCTATATAAATGTACACAATAGGGAAATCTATCCATAAAAATAAAAACCACCCATCTTTACATAATTTCAACACGACATTTCTCTGTGCTTATTCGCACCGATTCACGCAATTGTGATTAAAACCAAAAAATCTTTTTAATGCTTATATTTCTAACATCCGTGTTATTACACAGGTAATTGCCATCCTTCACGATATGGCTTACTTATCATAGCATTGGCTTCATCGTCGCCAACAAACTTCCCTTCCGCCATATTATAGACTATTTTCCGTCCCAACCGTTGGGCAATACAACCCAAAAGCACCACTTCTGTAAGTGGTCCAGCATAGTCAAAGTTTGAGCAAGCAGGCTCTCCTCCTTTGCACGCTTCCAACCAATTGCGATAATGATTAGAACCACTAACACGAGGAAGAATTGGGTCAGGTTTCTTATAATCATTCATACGCGACTCAGGTAGTAATCTTGCCTTCCCACCATATTCACCCGCAGTTAAATACCCCTTGGTACCGATAAATAAAGACCCATTATCACCATCACCTAAAGGTTCGTCTTCTGGAATATCAGCGGGACGTTTCGGTTTATTTCCCTTATCGTACCAATAAACATCCACAGGTCCCATCCCTTCCCGTTCAGAAAAATGATATTTTACAATAGACCAAACAGGATAGGTCTGAGAATTACGTCCTTCCGCACCAACAATTTCGATAGTAACTTCCTTAGCCTTGTCTAACTTTAATGCCCAGAACGCAGGGTCCATAATATGACACCCCATATCGCCAAGTGAACCACAACCAAAATCTATCCAACCCCGCCAATTGTGAGGTGCATACCCATGATTATATGGACGCATAGGAGCAGGCCCTATCCACAAATTCCAATCCATAGACGGGGGAATTGGCTCTTCAGGCAATGGATTCGGAGTCCCTTGACCCCATCCATCCCTCGGACGGTCTGTCCAAATGTGTGCCTCCTTAACATCACCTATAGCCCCTGTCCAAATCATCTCGCACACCTCACGAGCACCGATGCCAGAATGTCCCTGATTACCCATTTGTGTCGCCACCTTCATCTCCTGTGCCGTTTTCCGAAGAAGCTTCGCCTCAGCAATCGTATGCGTCATAGGCTTCTGCACATACACATGCTTCCCTAATTTCATTGCAGTATAAGCAATCGTTGCATGGGAATGGTCTGGAGTAGAAATCGTTACCGCATCTATTTCTTTACCCATCTCATCAAACATCTTCTTGAAATCTTGGTAAACTTTTGCATTCGGAACACGCTTAATTGTTTCACTGGCATAATCAAGGTCAACATCACACAATGCCACAATATTCTCTCGCGAACAGGAAAGAATATCCTCTCTACCTTTCCCACCTATACCAATACCCGCCAAATTCAATAATTCATTCGGGGAACGTTTACCAGGAACAACTTTCGCTGTGTTCGGTTTCTTCTGTGCAAATACTGCACCCATCGCCGTACATGTGCTCACCGTCAAAAAAGCACGCCGTGTCATATTATCTTTCTTCATAAATGTACCTCCAAAATATTAAAATTACAACCACCAAAAAAACGTCCTATATAGACAACACCTCAAAATAAACGGTGTCATTGATACATCAATCTAAAATAATTATAAAGCACCTAAACCCCCCCTGTCTAATATCAACAAAAACTTCCCATACTCTCCTAAACTCACACATAGTCCTCATCCCATCCTGATTCACCTAATTTTCATTCCAAAAGAAAATCTCAACCCCTATAAAATTCAGTGAGATAGAAAGAACTACCTTCTTTAATTTTTTATTCATATATTACTAACAACGGCAATATTTACCTCTTTTTAACACCTCTACCAAACATAAAAAACGCTTATTATAAAAGGTAAAAGGGTAAAAATAAATCTCTTTTTGATATTTACCCCCACTTTATTATCTCATTTGGCCTACGTACATTATAATTTTTTCCATCTCACCCTCCCATTTGTACTATCTATTCTATCTATCTCATTCCAACGGTAAGGATACCAATATATTTCAGTTAGGAATGTTACTTATTTAAAAGTTTTTCTCGTAATTTCTTCTCAATTTTTGGAGAAACATAGTGTGAGACACTACCGCCAAAACGAACTATCTCTTTAACTTGACGTGAGCTTAAAAACAGGAATGGTTCACTTGGCATTAGACATACAGTATCAATGCCCGGATCCAATTTCTGATTATTAATAGCCAAACTTAATTCAAACTCGAAATCGGAAACAACCCTTAACCCTCGGATCAGTGCCTGTGCACCACATTTCCTTGCAAATTCAACAGATAACCCTGAAAAACTGGTAATCTCAATCCCCTGTTCATGATTCATTTCTTCTTCCAACATTTTCATCCGTTCCTCAACTGTAAATAGAGCGGTCTTTGCCTCATTAATAGCAACCGCGACAACGACACGGTCAAAAATCCGTCTGGCTCGATGTATTAAATCGAAGTGTCCCAATGTTGGTGGGTCAAAACTACCAGGGTACAGTGCAATTCGTTCAGCCATAATATGAACTCCCTAAATAAAAAATCAAATATTTGACTTACATTATGCCAAAAGAGTTTTGCAAAATTGTAATATGATAATATAATTCAATTATTGTGTTGAAAATATATTATAATAAATCCAATTAACCTCAATATAAGGAAAAAAATTATGTTAAGGCATGCAAAAGGTTTTACGTTAATTGAATTGTTAGTGGTTATTGCCATTATCGGTATTCTTGCAGCAATATTATTACCAGCATTAGCCCGTGCAAGGGAAGCTGCCCGTCGTTCCAGTTGCCAGAACAACCTCAAACAATGGGGATTGGTATTCAAAATGTATTCAGGTGAATCTAAAGGTGAACGTTATCCTACAGTTCTGGTTCGCGATGGTTCATTACCTATATTCCGTGATTGTGATTCCGCAGACACAACACTTCAACCGTATGGGTCAATCTTCATTGCTATTGGACCAGACCCAACTACATTGTATCCAGAATATCTGACCGACCCCGCTATATTCTTCTGCCCATCGGATGCACAAAGCTCAATCAAAGACATCACCAATGATGCCACAGGTGAAACCACTGCTGGCTGGCTCTGCACAGATGCAAGTTATGGTGCTGCAGCTGTAGATGAAAGTTATATGTATTTAGGCTGGGTCATTGACCGTGGCGAGTCCACAGATAATCCCATGACTTTCGGTCCATTACCCCCATATCTACCAACCGCGGTAACAGGTCCCGCCCAGTTAGTAGAGTTCGCAACACGTGCATTCCTTCCTGTTTACGCGAATCCTTCCGAATGGCCAAAATACATAGACAAGGATATTGATGTAAACCCTCCAAATGGAAATGGTGGTGGAAGCATCGTTTACCGATTACGCGAAGGTATCGAACGCTTTTTAATTACAGATATTAACAATCCTTCTGCAACATCGCAGGCACAGAGTTCCGTTTGGATTATGCTTGACCATGTTTCAACCAATCCCTCTGGATTCAATCACATCCCTGGTGGGTCAAATGTCCTCTACATGGATGGCCACGTAGAATTTATTCGTTACGTAGCAGAGGACCCAGCTAACCCAACAGGTGGAAGTAAAGCACCTGTAAATGCAGGCATAGCCCAAGTAATAGGACTGGTCTATAATTGGGCAAACTCATAATGTAAGGGATAGTAAAAAAATGCATCAAAAAGCTCTATATATTATACTGCTTTTAATCTTAACTATCGGCTCATATGCACAAGCACCCGATTTGTCGCGTATGGATATTGTAGAAAAGTCTGTCCCTGACGGTCCAGTGGCTTTGGTACTTGGTACCCCTATCTCACGTGAAGAATTCCTCTCAAGGTATCATTTAGAATTGCTTGAATACATCGCCACTACTGGCAAAAAGAACCCTTCTGACGAAGAACGAGTCAAACTCGCTATCCGATGTATTACTACACTTGCAGAACGGGAAATCCTATACCAAGAGGCGTTAAAACGAAAATGTACTGCATCTGAAGATGAAGTAAAAAAAGCCATAAATGAACAATTAAAAGACATTCAGGATAATGCTCGTTCTGCGGGGAAAAATCCACCTACCCTTGAAGAGTATTTAAAAATTCGTGGGGAAACATTAGAAACCCTTCGTGAACGAACACGAAAAAATATCATTTTAGAAAAAATGAAACAAGCCCTCGCAAATGAGAAAAAAATAACTGTTTCTGATAACGAGGTTAAGTCATTCTATGAAAATAATCAACAGTTATTTATGAAACCATCCCGAGTTCACCTACAACAAATTTTCAAACAACCAAAGCCAAATGCAAAAACCGCTACAGAAACCGCTTGGGAGGAGACAAAAAAGGAAGTAGAAAAGGCACTCGCTCGGATTCGTGCTGGCGAAAGTTTCGAGGCAGTGGCAAGGTCAATGTCAGAATCACCAGACCGTGAAAAAGGAGGCGATATGGGCTGGCTTCCCGATGAAGCCCTACCGCCATTCTTAAAAGAAGTATTACCCTCAATGAAACCCGAAGACTTAAGTCCAGTATTAAAAAGCAATATGGGATACCACTTATTCAAATTATTAGAACGCGAAACAGAAGAAAAGGTTGAATTTGAAACTGTAAAAGACAAAATAAAACAAATTATCTTAGAACAGAAACTCGACGAAGAGATTTACAACTTTTGCAATCCTTACCTTAATGACCCAGAAAAATCAAAGTTTTTTATTGCCTTCGATTCCATTCTAAAAAGAATAATCGAATCTGAGACAAAAAAAGTACCCGAACCAAAACCAGCCCCAACTAAGACAACACCAAAGAAAAAAAGCAAGTAATGAAAAATAAGCAATGAATCGGTTTATCTTCGTGTTTACATATATCTTCTTTTTATCTCTTCATCTATCTGCAACCAACTCCTATACCCCTCCACTAAAAGGTGATTTATTAGCCACCTCCTCTTTCGGTGAGTACCGTGATGGACGTTTTCACATGGGCGTTGATTTCCGTGCTGAAATTGGAACCCCAGTATATGCAATAGACAATGGTTATGTTGTTCGAATGCGATGTGGACCATGGGGATATGGTCGTGTATTATATATCCAATTCAACTCCGGAATTATCGGCATTTATGCACACCTCAGCAAATTCGGAGAACCCTATCAATCTTACCTGTACAAACTACAACATCAGAAAAAGTCATTTACTATTGATGAAGAAATCCGAGAAAATGAACTACCAGTTCAAAAAGGGGCACTTATTGCCTATGCCGGTTATTCCGGAACAAAATTCCCTCACCTACACTTTGAACTCAGGAAAAAAGATGGTATCACATGTATCAACCCGTGGGAATACGGTTTCCAATGGCTCGACCAAAACAGTCCACAAATTTCATCTATCCTATTTGTCCCTGGAACCACCAACACACGCATCAATGGCCGATGTCTGCCAATAGAATTCCCCATTAATAATCAAAAACAAACCCCTATCACGATTCATGCAAAAGGGAAATTAGGCTTAGCAATCAATACTATAGACCCCGAATCCGGGACTTGTAAATTAGGTCCTTATCGTATCACGCTAAGAACATCCAACTCCATCCTCTCCGTTATTGAACAAAATATACTGGACTATAACACCTATCGGGATGCAAAGGTGGTTTTCTATCCATATATATCAAACCCTATTTATTGGATATTATGGCGATGGCAGGGCAATCAAGCACCAAATTATCAACATGTCAGAAAGGACTGGCTTGATATTGACTCTGACGAACATTTGCAAATTGAAGTTGAAGACTTCTATGGCAGAAAAGCAACAGTCCCTCTTTACATATCTGAAATAACATCTAATACAACAAACAAAACAAGTCCAGAGCCCAAAACAAAATCCGGTGTCTTTGTGCATTATTTGCCTGAACTTATTACGATTGAAATTGTGCTCCCAACAAATAAAATAGATACAGAACCGACTATTCTATGCCTGCTTGACACCGAAGAGCAACCTATCACATTAAAACCATTTCGATGCAACGATACTGTCTATGAACTACCATGGTCTCCCCCTCATTCTGGAAAATGGACGTTCAAAGTAACTCATCCATTACTACCACCATGGGAAAAAACAATATATGCTATCAAAGAACAACAACCGATAAAGACCATCGCTACCCAAGACCTAAAAATAAGTATAAGCCCAAAATCACCTTATGGAACTCTTTGGCTTTCTTTATCAAATGCCTCTGTGTCCAACTTACCTAAGGGCATGGTGCTCTCATCAAAAATATGGAAATTGGAACCTGTTGAAGCACCTATTGCAGAGCCAATAAAAATAGAGTTGAATATAAATGATAGTATCACACCAAAACAACGAATACACCTATATCGCAAAACAGGCTCCTCATGGACAAGAGTAGAATCCAAACAAAATGGAGAATTCGTCAGCGCATCTATATCAAACTGGGGCATATATGCTCTTTTTCGAGATGACACACCACCACAAATAAAAGATATTTCAATCACAAATGGGTCAAAAATAACCTCACCCAAACCACCCATTTCCTGCTCCATCTCCGATATCGGTAGTGGTATTGCCAAAGCAGAAATGTTCTGTGATGACCATTGGCTACTCGCAGAATATGATGGACCTCGTGGAACACTACGTTGGGAACAAGACGAAAATTTACCTAACGGTTCTCATCAAATTACAATCGCTTTAACAGACTATGCAGGCTTAACAAAAAAGGAATCCATCACAATCAATGTGCCATAATAAAAAAACAATTTAACTATACGAAGGAAAGGATAATAATATGATACTAATAACAGGTGGTGCAGGCTATATCGGTGCTGTTGCTGTTCGTGAACTATTAAATCATGGCTTTGCAGTAAGAGTAATTGACAAGTTCCTATTCGGTTCAGAAGGGTTAGAAGATGTAGCAAACCGCATCGAATGTATTCAAGGCGATTTAAATAATTTTGACCCAGCATGGTTGGAAGACATAAATGGAGTGATTCATCTCGCAGGACTGAGTAATGACCCTATGGCTGAATTCAATCCAGAAGCCAACAAAAAACTCAATACCGAAGCAACTGCCATCCTCGGAGAACATTGCAAAAGAAAAGGAATAAAACGATTCATATTTGCATCCAGTTGCTCCATTTACGACCGCGGTCTCTTAGCAGAAGATATCATTCAAGATGAGGAAACCGCCGTAGAACCTCGGGCCGCTTATGCAGTGAGCAAATACCAGGCAGAACAAGAATTAAGTAAATTAGCAGGACCTGATTTTTGCCCAACAATGCTTCGTCAAGGCACCGTATACGGATGGAGCCCACGAATGCGTTATGACCTCGTCGTTAACACCTTCGTAAAATCAGCCTTCGACAAAGGAATGCTCACTGTCCATTGTGGTGGAGAAATGTGGCGACCCCTCATCGATGTAACAGACATAGCCCGCGCCTACATCGCTTGCTTACAAGCAGACCTAAACATCGTTGCTAACCAGATTTTTAATCTTTCCTATAAAAATTACCGTATCCTGGAATTAGCCCATTGGGTTCGCAAAGTTTTCCGTGAGTTTGGAAAAAATATAGAAATCGAAGTAGAATATGGCTCCACTCGGGGTCGGAGTTATCGCATATCCACAAAAAAAACAGAGCACATTTTGGGATTCCGCCCATTAGTAAGTGTCGAAGAATCCATACGAAATATGGTCAATAAAATCCAAAGCGGAATAAATGCCGATTTTAATAACCCCAAATATTATAATATCCAATGGATTGAACTGCTCTGTCAGGCAGAATCCATCATCCGAAAAACTGGCTCTATCATATAATATATTATATCCCAGAACCTTAAGTCACACCCAAAAAAAGATTGAATATGTAGAAAGAATCAATAAGAGAATATAAAATTTGTTCATAAGTATTGCATATCATAAGATTTATCTATGTTCACTCAATGACAAAATATTACTGGTGAAAGGAAAAATAATGAAAACCAAAAAAACTATCCTAATACTTATCTTTTTACAATCTTTTTTATTCTTCATTTCCCCTCTGTATAGTGATGATATCCCAGAGCCAGACTATTCGACATCATTAATTAAATTTCCAGGACCATGGCAATTCCAATTGCCGAAAGCAGGCATTATTTTAGTGCGGGATGATGAGTTAGATACGTTATGCAATCCCGATGCTGAGATTAACATTAGTGTGACTCGTGAGCCAAACATAACCACATTGCGTAAGATTTGTGAAAATGCCCAAGCAAGAGGTGTGCGAACACTTACAATTGCTTTTGACCACTTCTTTGCCCAATATCGTCCTGGGCAAAACAAACCCCGTGAATGGACCCCAGATAAAACGGAATACATCGAACGGATAGCCAAAATAAGCCAGTTTGCTCAGTCATACGGGTTAGGTCTGGATTTAAGTTTTCTCACTCCTCTGGAATTAGGCACCGAATACCGCAAGGAAACAGGAGAATGTGGCGTATGGATGCATTTCGGAAAAGGATTACGAGACCCAGATACAGGCAAATACAGCATAGAATTATGGAGACAGGAACGGTGGGCTAATAACAAAGGTCCTATTGATATTGAATTTGCAGGTGTCCGTGTTTTCGCCTTCAATGAAGATACTTTCGGTAGGGAATATAAAGTTGTCGTTCCCAGTCAAATGGTAGAAATCAGTGAAACCGCACAGATAGAAGAGTACCCATCATTAAAAACCAAACATGGTGATTTCACCGCTACACGAATTCGCATTTATGGGAGCGGTGCTGTAGAGAAAACCAAAGCAAATCGCATATTAGTTGTCATTCATTACAAAACACCCGAAATGGATTATTTTAGTGAAAATGCTCTGCCTTACCTGAAATCCTTGTGCGATAGATATATTAACGCTGGCGTCAAAATTAACGCTCTCTATTCCGATGAAATGCATATACAGCAAGACTGGGCTTATTTTAATCACCATGATTTAGGTTCCTTCGCATTACGTTATGTTAGTCCCGGATTTCAAAAAGCATTCGCACAAAAATATGGCGAACAATACGCAGACCTTGCACCTTATATGATTTATTTTGTGCAGGGACAGGATGTGTTTTCCGATGACCTTTTCGCTCACGAGCCTATTCAACATATAATATCACCAGGGAGAGAGGGGATAATTAAAACCGCATTGTTCAGGGCTCAGTACTACCACTTCTTACATAACGGTGTCGTTGACCTGTTTACTCAAGCCAAGAAATACCTTGAACAGAACGTGGGATACAAACTGGAGGCACGAGCACATGCAACATGGGCAGAAAGTCCAACCTGTGACCTATGGCGGACAGAACGCTGTTTGTACCGACTAAATTATGTCTATGAATATACCTCTAATTTTATGTGGTCAAATACTGTTCATCAAGCAAGTTCTGCCTGCCATGATTATTTTAAGTGGGGTGATTTCCTGACAGGCAACGGAAACGATACTGCCGAAGGAGGTTTCCTCGACCGCAACTATTATGGCTTGGCTTTAGGGGCTTCCACTGGTGTTATTAATGACGTGCCAAATTCGTACTCTGCTCATTGGGGTATGCCTCATGAAATTGCCGACCGACGACAGGCAGTTTGTGATATTTATGGAAACGCCCCATGGCTACCTTTTGCCTTAGTCGAAGATTACGAACACCGCGATACAGATGTGTTATTTCTATATCCTATTGACCTCGTCGCTTTTGATGAACGCTTCGGCAGTTTAACTATTCAATATGGCTACGGAAACTACATCACTGCGGAAAAACTAATCGAATTAGGCTCCTTTGACAATGGCATTTGTCGAGTCAAAAATCGCTCTTATAAAACATTAGTAGCATTATTTGAACCTACACCTCCCGAAGGACTTCTGGAAAAACTATCTACCTTCGTAGAAAACGGCGGAAACTTAATCTGGATAGGTCCTCCACCCTATTTCGATTTTGTTGGCAATTTCATTTTGGATAAGTGGCAAAACGTAATGGGTGTCAACTATCTCCCCACCAGATTTTACGGCTACTCCGCAGTGGGAATGGATATAGAATTTACAGGCCCCCTTGCCCATTTATCTCCTATGACCGTACTAACAGATTTCCCAATAGACTCCATCTACCCTATACAACCTCTTGAAAATACAACAATAATCGCAACCTGCAAAGGGAATACCGTCGGCACATACAAAGAAATAAACAAAGGCAAAGCTGTTTATTTAGGCTTCCGTCCACGAGATAATCAAAGTGCAAGCCTCGGGAAAGAAACACGCTGGCTATTTGATATTCTTTCCGCAATGAATGCATATCCACCCTCAGGCATATTCAACAATTATAATGATAACCCCGACTATCTTTCACGAAATAATCCTTATATGTTCACTCGATTCCCAAATGGCACAATTGCAGTGGCACCTCATTACAAAGATATTGAAGAAGGCTGGGAAGGAGGTTTTGCTCGAAATCGCGAGAAAGATGAACAGATAGTTAAGGAATTGAATTTAAAACCTAATGTTATTGAATTAACAGACTTCAAAGTCTGGGGACATACCGTCACCTATCAAGGAAATAGAGCCATGGCTTTCCGTACTGTAGATGGACAACTACTTGCGTTTGCTGGTTCCGGTTCAAAAGAAATAAATATCGACGGTAAAACATTTACCTTCGCAGACAATCCCGTTCATCACATTGCTTGGGCTCCCGTTCCACAAAATCGTTACGTCAAAAATGGAGCCGTAGCAACAATTTTAATAAACGGGAACGGAAATGCCTACATACCTTTCAAAGCACCTCAAAACAAACCCTTTGAGATTATCGCAGAAGGAACTACACCAGGAAGTCCCGGTGAAAAAATACCTTTTGAATACTCAGAAACAGAAGAAAAACTCACAATAGCATTAACACCTGCTTCTATTAACAAACTCCTATATATCGTCCCATTATCTCAATAATATGCCCATACAAAAATTAAAAGACATTATACCAAACATATTTTCAGACCATGATTGGCTAATTGCATGGAAAAACATCCTCTTACCTTCCTATTGCATTAATTGCAACAGCCGTTTAATAACAGAAGAAAATCCATTCTACTGCCCTGCATGTTGGGCAACCCTACCCCGAATTGAAAGACCCTTCTGTTCACTTTGCGGGACTCCTCACCCTACAGCTATAGGTTTCGGGACACGCTCTAACTTCCCTTGCGAAAAATGTAGAACTCAACCAAATCGGTATATTGAAACCATACAAAGCCCCCTTCAATACAAAGGCATTGCCCGTGATGCAATCCTTAAATTCAAATTTAATAAGAAACGCTCCATGGCAGAACCATTAGGAGCAGTGCTCCGTGAATGGATTGAAACAGAAATGGCAGACGAACATTTCGATTTAATTATCCCCGTCCCCTTACACCCATTTCGGCTACAACGAAGAGGCTTCAACCAATCCCTATTACTTGCAGAACAAATTATAAACACCTTTGAAGGAGCCAAACTATCCGAAACCCTGATTCGTATCCGTCCTACAATAACACAAACCATACTCCCCGTTAATGAACGAAAGAAAAACGTTCACGGTGCCTTTCAAGTACGAGACCCCAACGAAATAAAAGGGAAAAAAATACTACTTATCGACGACATCGTTACAACAGCTACCACTGTAACTGAGTGTGCTCGCATACTAAAAAAGAATGGTGCCACCTCCGTCAACGTACTGTCCATAGCACGAACCTCCCACCTACCCGACATCAACGACTTATTAGAACCCACCATATAATAAACAAATTCTTTAACAAACATCTAAGTAAAAAACACTTACACCTCCTATTTACCTACATTTTTCACAATAACACCGTAAGAACCAGACCCACACATCTACCCAAACAATTTCAGCAAGTTCGGATATAGTAACGAACCCAAGCATTCGCCCTAAACAATCACTGTCAGGTTAATCATAAGGGCGAACCCATCCATCCACCCCAACTCAGACGTCTACTTTTAGAGCATCCGCATGGGTTTACCCCTACTCATTATACCAAAGTAGTGGGAGCATCCCTGCTCCCAAAAAAAATAACCATTAACATCCAATCTATCCCTTCGTGAGCAAGTCCACCCCCGCTATATTATTACATTATGTAGACACCCCTACCTGAATTTTTTACTTAGCAATTACACAAGGTAAAGAACATTCAACCACAGAGTTTTTCAATTCTTTCCTCCGTGTTCTCTGGAGTTTATTTCTTTTCTAAAGGTATAATGTAGTGGGAGCATCCCTGCTCCCAAAAAAAAATAACCATTAACATCCAATCTATCCATTTTTGAGCAAGTCCACCCCCGCTATATTATGTAATAATTTCCCACAGGCAAAAATGTTTGTGCTACTTTATAATTCCTGGGCAGTAGCCGTCTTCACCATCAGGGCAGGGATGATAACCATTCATGTTAAAGAATTGTATTAATCGCAATAACTCGCTTAGGTCTATCACCCAATTCTGTGGATTGTAATCTGATGCATGTGGTAGGCAAGACTTATCTCCATCATAGCCTGAAACATAGCTATCCTCAGATTCTTCTCCTGGTAATGCACAATGATATCCACCCATATTGAAAAATTGTATTACTCGTAGCAATTCCGGCAGATTTATCTGCCAATCACTATTTTGATCTCCACTGTGTGGTGGTTTTTCTCCTTCACCTTCCGGTATACCTTCACCTTCGATTATACCTTCAGTAGTTCCTTCCCCTTCTCCCTCTGAAGACACTGGCTCATATATAGTATTACTCACCGTGTTTGTCTGGATTGCATTTTCATAGTCAAATGTAATTACTGCATAGTTATTTATCACTGTGCCTACTGTCAACCCTGTCTTCGGCTTTATTGAGAACACCACCCTACCTTCGCCCCTTCCGGTATCATCGTTAGGTGGCAAGAACCCGGCAAACACATCCTCCGGCAAATCTTCCGTCTCCGGATCTATCGTTCTGAACTTCCACCGTGCCAATCGCAGGTTATAATCGAGATCAAAACTCACATCTACCCGCCACTTCTTGCTTATCTCGGGTCTATAATCTTTTATCTCCACACCTGGATTGCTTATAACGCCATTGCCAGATATCTCCACATTATATTTATTCTCCGGACCCCAGGATATCTCCATCAACCTCAGTGTCTCCAGATCAAGCGACTCATCTAACATATCTACTACTTCCACTTCTTGTGCAGGTGCAGTTGCAGAAGAAACATTCTCAAAGTTAATCACATACACTATCTCTTTATCTCCCGTAATATAATGCTCTTCACCTTCGCCTATAGGTCCATACTTCTCATTCGGGTCCCTTGGTCGAACTACATCAATTCCTACCGAGTTAGTTTCTCCGCCTGATGGTGGGGTAGAGGTTGGGTCACCCTGATTTACAGATTCTCCTTCTCCGCTTCCTTCACCTCCTCCTTCACCCTCGCCCACTCCTTCACAGCAATCCGCCGGAAGTGGTAATAATTCTATTTTATTTCCATCAACCTGTTTCGAATTCGTATTATCGCTTG
>ERZ795045.1333-NODE-1333-length-28190-cov-359.344660_pt1 | contig 28190 bp, 23 predicted proteins | sample MGYA00375129_ERZ795045 | MGnify/ENA primary metagenome ERZ795045 (study PRJEB30174, sample SAMN05720166) | activated sludge metagenome | isolation source: anaerobic digester from wastewater treatment plant | place: Japan | collected 2015-05-15 ...
TTCAGTTCAATCACTAAAACCTTCTGTTTTCTAAATAGTTCAGGGTCAGTGATTGTAAGCACATATTGGTCTCCTTCCTGTCTCACTTCATAAGAAGCTGCCACATGGTTAGAAAGCACAGAATATCCTTTCTTGGTAACTGGGAAGGTTATTTCCTGAGTTTCCAGAAGATTGAATTGACTGAACTTGGTTAAATTTACATCCTTAAGGGTGGACACTTTGCCGATACCAAGAATGCCACCTTTACGAGTAATGATTCCACTATCAAGAAGTTGCTTACGAGTCCCTATAGCATAGTAGAGGGTATTGTTATCAATGTTCACCTTATTCAGCTCACTCTCTTTTTCTTTCAGCATATTCTCTCTTTTGGCGATTTCCTCTTGAGCTGCTTTGCGTTCGGAGTCAAGTGTACTATTGAGTGCAGAAACTCTGCCTTCTAATTCTGCAACAATTCTTTCTTTTTCAGCAAGAGACTTCTTAAGTCTATCCACCGTACTTTGCATACTCGCCATAGTTTTTTTATTGGCAGCAATTTTGGATTCCAAGTCTGCTATTTGTTTCTTATATTCGGCAATCTTGGTCCGGGCAGTATTTAAGGTGTTAAGATTGCGAGCCTTAAGTTCCTCTGGTGTACCTACAGGAAATTCCGTTCCAGCACCAATTAATCCTAATTCTTTACCCAAGGCATCAATGCTATTTTGTAACTCTTCTGCCGTTACGGGTTCCTCTTTTTCTAAAATTGATTTTTGCAGCTCTTCCTGCGCTTGAGCAAGCTTTTTGGCTTTAACGGATGCGTTATTCCACATTACACCAAATATTATGGCAAGTATTGCCAGCACTACAACTATTATGATCCAAGTTGTCTTATTCATCCTTGACTCCTTAATGGATTCAATTATTATATTACAAATTATTATTATTAATTTAATTGTCAAGGACAAAGTGAAAAAATATATGGATTATATTATTCTTTTTGATTGGACGAAGGAATTTTCAGTTGAGAAAAAGATTGTAGAATGCGTATTTTACAACGACAAAGCATTACGCATTCACTTCAAAGATAATACTGACCTCTACTTAGTTATCTCTAATTATGATGCCTATCCTTTTTATACCTCAAAGCCTTTTTCTATCGGTGATGAAACCCCTATCTGGGACCAATTGATACATTCTGTCTTAACAAAAGTTAGTTTAGACGAGTATGACCGCATTATGCGTTTTATTTTTACCCAAATTGATATATTCCAACAGAAAAAAACTTATGTCCTAATAGCAGAATTTATCCCTCCTAAACCAAATATAATTTTAGCAGAGCAAAACCAGGAGTTAATCATCGTAGATGCCTTAAGAAAATATTCCTATGCGGATAATCCTCAAAGACAGATTCTTCCCAAAATACCCTATCAACCACCCAAAACCTCCTTTAAACCTTATCATAGAGATATTTCTTTTCCCTTAAATTTACAAACCTTAAAAACTGGAGAAACAATTCAGTGCAATACCGTAAATGAATACTTAAAAAACCACTTTATCTATGTTCTTTCAGTTAAGGAAGAACTGGAGCATAGAAAAGCTATTGTTGACTACTGGGAAAGAGAATTAAAAAAAACTCAACAAAAGCTTCATAAACAAAGAATGGAACTGGAACAGGCAGAAAAAAGCGATTACTGGAGAATCTGTGCTGAAATCATAAAAGTTAATCTGTCTAATATTCAGAGAGGTCAGAATGTCCTGAAAGCAATAAATTATTTTGACCCTGAGCTTTCTACTATTGAAATTGAACTTTTGCCCGACAAGACACCTCAGGAAAATATGCAATACTATCTTAAAAAGTACAAAAAAGCAAAGAGAGGAAAGGAAGTTATAGAACATAACATCGCCGAAACTGAGAAAAAGATTAAGCAGCTGGAAAACATTGTCCAGAAAGCTAAAAGAGGTGAGCTGGATGAATTACCTCAAAAGGAAAAGTTGCCCCAATTATCTCGTAAATTGGAAATGGCAGAAAAGCTGCTTCGTCTTAGGATTGATGACCGTTTTGAAATTGTGATAGGAAGAAAAGCCAGCGAGAATGATTTTATTACCACTCAATTAGCCAGACCTCACGATTGGTGGTTTCATTCTCGTCTTTATCATGGTTCGCATATCCTTTTAAGGTGTCTACAGAAAACCAATCCTCCAGAAGAATTGATTCAGATTTGTTGTTCTCTTGCAGCTTGGTATAGTAAAGCTCGTTTTTCTCAGAATGTTCCAGTTGATTACACGCAGGTGCGTTATGTGCGAAAACCTCATAAGAGCAAACCTGGTTTTGTTACTTATACCAATCATAAAACTGCATTTGTGCAACCTATGGATTTAAGAACGGCAAAAAAGGAATTAAATCTGTGAAAGGTAAGATTAAAGATCAGGGTGTGCTGTTCAAAACTACTCAATTCCGTGAAAGTAGCCTCATTCTTAGAGTATTTCTCAAATATCGTGGATTGGTATCTATTCTGGCTAAGGGAATCCGAAAAAAACCAGAAAATAATCTTCTCAATTCTCTTTACACCTACGATTTTACCCTTTATGAGCCTCAAGAATCGGGTTTGTATCTATTAAGTGAATTTACTCTCCTTAAAGAATTTAATCTATTTGATAATATACCAGCTTGGACTGCGGCTGAATGTGCTGCAGAACTTTATACGCAGATAATTATTCCCTCAGAAGAAAACCCCGCTTACTATGATTTATTACAAAGCTATCTGGACTATTTGAAAATCAGAAGTGATAATTCTATCTTACTCTGGTGGCGTTTTTTATTAAGAATATTTAGGATGCTGGGTATAGCTTTTCCTCTGGATTTATGTGCTGTTTGTAATAAAAAAAAGCTGCAAATAGTGGCTTGGGAAAAAGGCACAGGTAGATTAATCTGTGCTGAATGTTTAAAAGAAGCAAATTATCCTGAATATTATGAGGTATTAACTTCTTCGGCAGCTCAAATTCTACATCTACTTCCTGTAATTGGTGATTACCTGGATAAAATTCATCCAGATAGTCAAACGGTGGAACAGCTAAACCATCTTTTTTCTGACCATTATCAAAACCACTTCCGAAAACCTCTAAAACTTCGCAGTCTGGAAGTCTTAAGTCAGTTTTTTCAATGAGTAAATCGCTTATTCTCAAACTACAAAATTTAGTTGACAAAAATATAATTATCTTTTTAAAGGATTGTAAAATATTGGAAAAAGGAGCAAAAATATGCGGTGTCTGTGCAGTGTTTTGTTGATACTTTTTTCTTGTTTTTTATCTGCAGCTACAGTTATTTCGGGAGGGAATGTCAGTGGTGTATGGAGTGTTGCAGGTTCCCCTTATCTGATTAATGGCAATATAATCATTCCTGAGGGAGAAAGTTTAACACTTAATCCCGGAGTAGAATTACAATTTCAGGGATATTATACTTTAAAAATCCAGGGTAGATTACAGGCTATAGGCACTTTCTCCGATAGTATTAAATTCAGCACCGCATCAAATTCACAAAAGTGGCGTGGAATTCTTATGCAAGACATAGCTTCCAGCAATGATTCTACTATATTTCGTTATTGTTCTTTAAGCAGGGGAGATGCGAGACAGGATAGTCAGGACAAAAATGGAGGCATAATCCGGGTTTTGAATAGTTCCAGATTACTTATAGAAAATTGCTGTTTTAGTTATGCCACCGCTGATAGTGGTGGTGCTCTATATGCCAAGAATAGTATTTTTAAAGTAAAAAATTGTTTTTTCTATAATTGTTCAGCCACTTATGATGGAGGAGCTATTTTTACTTCTTTGCCAGATTTGAACAATCAGACTTCTCTCTATATAGAACATTGCACCTTTAAATCTAACAGTGCAGGAAAAATGGGTGGCGGTATAACTCTTTGTGGAGGAAGTCATTATATCATTTGCAGTAAATTTTCCAATAATTATGCTCAAAATGGCGGAGGTGGAATTGCTCTTAAAAATAATTGTCATTATCTTTGCTTGAATAATCTTATTGTCAATAATGGAACTTCTCATCAAGGTGGTGGAATTTTTGCTTCATCTTATGCTTCTGGGAATTCTATTATAAATAATACCATCTGTAATAATTCTGCTACCATAAATTATCCCAATGGAGGTCCTGGAGGTTTGTATATTAGAGGCTATGCAGATTGCTACAATAATATTATCTGGGGAAACAGCAGTTCTCAGGGGCAAATTGGCATAAGAACCGACGGACCCAGTCAATTCTTTGACTATAATGATATTGAAAATGGTCTGGCAGCTTTTAATATTAGCTGGGAAAATGAGCCCTGGCAAGACAGTCAATACGGTAATCATAATATAACTGGAAATCCACAATTTATTCAACCAACCATTGATAACAGCCTGAATCTGGATGGTTTAGCGGCAGATTGGCGATTACATCAGAATTCACCCTGTAGGAATAGCGGTAATCCATTTACAGATATTTCGCTTTATCTTTTTGACCTTACAGGCAACCCTCGTATTATGGAAAATTATATTGATATTGGAGCTTATGAATACAGAAATATGAGCATTCCTCAGGTTCCGCAGAATGTTAGAATTATTAAGAACTCTGATTTATTATATCTAAGCTGGGACCCTGTTAATCAAGCTTTGGATGGAGCTCCGATTTATAATATCTCCTATAATATCTATTATTCATTGAACCCCAGAGGAATATGGGAATATCTTGGCTCTTCTGACAATCCTTTTTTTATCTTAGATTCAGAAAACAATTCTCAAGCTTTTTTTAAAGTCTGCGCACTCGCTAATCCCTGAATATTTTTTGGTGTAGATGAGGACATCTGCACACCATTATTGATTATTAGTTCCTTAGCTTGTTCTTATCCCATAAATATCCAGTTTATATAGAGCTTATGTCCGATTTCGGACATGAGTTGGACATGAGTTGGACATAAGCTGGACATCAGTTGGACATAAATTATATATCATAGAGTGGGAATGAGCTATGCCTAAAGCAGCTAATTTATTCTAACGCAATTACCTATTTCTTTATCTTGCCTTATTGTCCTATGGATTTATCCTTGACTGAAATTAGAGGAGAAATTTTTAGAATAAAACAAATAAGATAGGGAGAAAGAATGCGGAATCTTGATTTGTATAAAGAAAAAGAAAGGATAATTGAATTTATTCGTGGCTATTTATCAAATGCAGAAAGAGATAGATTAGTGGTAGGATTATCTGGAGGAGTAGATTCTGCTGTAAGTACTGCTCTGGCAGTTGAAGCTATTGGTGCCCAAAATGTTACGGCTTTAATAATGCCCTATGAGACCAGCAATGCCGAATCTGTAGCTGATGCCAGAGATTTAGCAAAACAGCTCGGAATAAATTATCAGATTATTGATATAACTGCTATAACTAAAGCCTACTTTGAAACTTATGCTCCGGAAGCTGACCATATGCGAATTGGAAACTGGCTTGCTCGTATCAGAATGTGTGTTCTTTATGATTTTAGTGCCAAATTGAAGGCATTAGTTTTAGGGACAAGTAATAGAACAGAACTTATGATAGGCTATTTTACTCAATTTGGTGATTCTGCTTGTGCTTTTGAACCTATCGGTCATCTTTACAAAACAGAGGTCTGGAAACTGGCAAAGATTCTAAATATTCCCGAAAAAATAATAAATAAGACTCCTACGGCAGACCTTTGGCCCGGTCAATCTGATGAACAAGAAATAGGTATATCTTACCCCGTTCTGGATGAGATAGTTTATGAATTGACAGAACTTCATTTAAGTATTTCTGCCACCGAGAACCTATCCTATCCCGTGGAACTTTATCAAAAAGTGGAAAGAATGATTCAATACTCTGCTTTCAAACGTCGTCTGCCCCCTATTTTAGAGTCATAAAAAATGCTACTTAGTAAAGAACGATGTTTTCGTTGTCACTCTGAAAGGGCAGTGCGTAAATGTCCTCGCTATAAAGATAAACTGATTGGTTGGAAATGTTGTATGAATCTCAGGATAGATTTACATTGTCCTTCCTCTTGTCCTTATGCCGCTCAATTTGATGAATCGCACACCAGTCCCTTTCCTGCTTTTCGTTCTGATTCCAATACAGAGTTTGTGCAAACCACTAAAAAATTTTTGGATTACTGGTGCTATAAAAGTCTTCCAGAACTGGATGGTTTAAGTCCAGCAGAATTTACCCGACAAGATAGTGAAAAGATGCTAAAATGGCTGGAGCAATACAAGTATCCGGCAAATTTTCCTCTTTCCTATTTAATGCAAAAGTTGAATATTCCTTATGAAGAAATAGCGGAACCAGAATCTCCGGAAACGGTAACCTTTGCCTTTTTTGATGCTGTTATTACACAGGAATGGGAGAAATTACGCTCATTTACTATAAACGATGTGGACTTTGACCAATTCGCTGAACGCTATACAGCAATCCTTTCTTCAATCCCAGAATTGAAGAAAACTAAATCCTATTCTATTCTTTATGCTGGAGCTGCTGACGATGGAATTAGTGCTATGGTAGTTCTGGAATTAAATAATAAAATTATTTGGGCGGTGCTACTTACCTCTGCAACAGGAAGATGGAAGATACGACAAAACTTTAATGGCGGTCCTCATCTGTTTTATGAACAGAATCAGCTATTTCAGAATCTAGCGGATGCCCTTGCCAATGGAAGAGCAGAAGAAGCTTGGAATCTCTTAACATCAAATATGCCAAAATTTCCTGATTGTGCTGACCTTTATTATTATCGTGCACTTTACTGGCAACTGGCAAAACAATATAACAAAGCTAAAGAGGATTTCTGGAATGCACTTGCTCTGGATAATCACTTTTTTGCTGCCGGATTTGCTCTCTCAACTTTGTATCTACATAATTCCGAATTAGAACCAGCACGAGACCTGCTAAATTTTCTCCATCAAGAAAAACCTGATGAACTTAATGCCTGGAATAATCTTGCTGCCTGTGAAGCTGGCTTAGGAAATCTGGAGTTAGCAAAAAATATGTGGCAAGAAATCCTGCAAATTGCACCAAACTATGAACCAGCCAAGAAAAACCTTGAAAAATATTCCAACTGACCCCGTTAATTTTATGAAAGAGGCTATCCGACTTGCTGAAAATGCAAGAGGAACCTGCTCTCCTAATCCTTTTGTGGGTGCCGTAATAGTTAAAAATGGGAAAATCATTGCCGGAGGCTGGACACAAAAATATGGTAAAGACCATGCAGAAATTCAAGCATTAAAAAAAGCAGGTAAATCTGCTCGGGATGCGGATTTGTATGTTACCTTAGAACCCTGTGCTCATTATGGTAAAACGCCTCCTTGCACTGATGCTATAATAAAATCTGGAATTAAAAGAGTTTTTATTGGTATTCAAGACCCCAATCCTCTGGTTAATGGTAAGGGAAAGCAAAAGCTTCTGGAGGCTGGAATTGAGGTAACTTCAGGAATTATGCAGGAAGAAATAAACCGACAACTGGAATATTATTTTTGCAGAATTCAGAAAGGAAGACCCTTCATTCTCTGGAAAGCTGCCCTTTCTCTGGATGGTAAATATGCTGCCCAGGATGGTTCTTCTCGCTGGATTACAGGAGAATCTTCTCGCAAAATGGTGCATAAATTAAGAGAAGAAGCGGATGTTATTTTAACTGGTATAGGGACGGTATTGAAAGATGACCCAATGTTAAATGTTCGTTTGCCCAAGCCTATTAAACAACCTTTAAGAGCCATTCTGGATCCCTATCTGGAGATTCCGCTCAATTCTCAGATAGTTCGTTCCCTGCCAGAATATAAAACTGCCATATTTTGTGCGAGAGGGAAAGAAAATTCACCGCATGCAGAAGCTCTTGTAAGTCTTGGAGCAAACCTATACCCTGTCACGGCTAATGGGAGAACTCTCTGCCTTAAAGAGGTTTTAGGGATTCTTCATCAACAGGGATTCTATCTGGTTCTACTGGAATGTGGAAGTCAGTTAGTTTCCTCCTTTTTTTCTGAACGATTAGTAGATAAAAGCTATATATTTTATGCTCCTAAAATATTGGGAGGTAATAAAGCTATATTAAGGGAATTAGATTTGCCCGATCTCAATTCTGCTATCCATTTGAAAGATATTACACTTAAAAAAACAGGTGAGGATTGGCTCGTTATTGGCTACCCAGTTTATTCATAGCTTTTCTTTTTTATCCGTTTATCATATTGTTAAAAAGATGAGTAAATATAATCTAATAATGGAGGAATAAATGAAGATTATCCATTTTGATCAGGTGCCCCTGGAACCTGTAAATGCTGAAGGTGCCAAAGGAGCAGAAATTCGTTGGCTTATAGCTCAAAAAGATGGAGCTCCCAATTTTGCTATGCGTATGTTTGAAATTGAGCCTGGTGGACACACCCCTTATCATACTCATGATTGGGAACATGAGGTTTATGTGCTCAGTGGAACTGGCGCTTTGAAAACTGATAGAGGTGAATTGCCTTTTGCTGAAGGTGATGCTATCTATGTAGACCCGGGAATGATACATACTTTTAAAAATACCGGAAAAGATGTTCTGAAATTCTTGTGTATTATTCCACATGAACATCCCGTTCAGAAAAAGGTCATCAATCCCTTTGCAGAAGAAACTGCTAATAATTGTTAGGAGAAAAAATGTTATCTGAAGAGAATAAGCAGTTCTTCCAGAATCTTGTCTCTGCACCCAGTCCCTCCGGTTTTGAAGGACCAGCTCAGAAAGTGGTAATGGACTTTCTAATTCCTTATGCGGATGAAATAAATAAAGACCGTAATGGCAATGTGATAGCTTTAAAGAAGGGAAGTGGAAAACTAAAAGTTATGGTAGTGGGACATTCCGATGAAATTGGGTTCATAGTTAACCATATAGATGAACAAGGTTATGTCTATGTTCGCACTCTCGGTGGTTTTGATGTCAATCTGCTTCCTGGTTTGAGAGTAGATATTTATCATCAAGGCAAACCGGTAAGAGGCATTATAGGCAAAAAACCTATACATATGCAACGCGGAACGGAAGAACCTCCTAAACTGAAGTTAGAAGACCTCTGGATTGATATCGGAGCGCTTTCTAAAGAAGAAGCGGAAAATAAAGTTGCTATAGGAGATATTATTACTTATCATAGCGAATTTGAAATGCTCTCTGATGACCTGGTAGTCTCCAAGGCTACAGATAATAAATGCGGAGTCTATGTTGCTGCTGCAGTGATGAAAGAGCTAAAAGATAAAAATCTTAAGGTAAATTACTATGCCGTTTCCAGTGTGGGTGAAGAGACCACTATGCGAGGTGCAAGAACCAGTGCTTGGCAAATTGAACCTGATATTGCCATAGCGGTAGATGTGACTTTTACTTCGGATATTCCGGGAGCAGATAAACGTATCTTTGGCGATGTCTCTTTAAGTAAGGGTCCTGCTATAACTCTTGGTGCAGCAATGCATCCTGCTATTAATGATAAACTAATTGCTCTGGCTAAAGAACTTAATATTCCTTATCAACTTGAAATTGCTCCAGGACGAACAGGAACGGATGCAGATGTCATTCAAGACCTGAAATCTGGCACTGCTATGGCGGTTATCGGTATTCCCAATCGCTATATGCATTCTCCTAATGAGGTGATATCTTTTAAAGATTTGGATGCTGCTGTTCAACTGATTGCTGCTTTTATAACTTCACTGGAGGATGATTTTGACTTCTCCAGATGAAGATATAGATTAATTTAAAAAGGTATAAGCTATGAAAGCAATATATACATACGATGATGAGCATCTGGGGAAAAGCTATATCGTTATTCCCAAGATACGAGAAATATCCAAGGTGTTAGGAAGTGTAGTAATAACTTTTGACAATGGAGATAAAAGAACCTTAGCAGTAGATGACCCTAATGCTGCTATTCAGCAGATGCTTGAAGCAATAGAGAATTTCTATTCTTGATATGAATCTGGAAAGTCTCAATCCTATCCTTCTGGCATTAATAGGAACCATCTTTACCTGGTTAATGACTGCTGCAGGTGCCAGTCTTGTGTTCTTCGTGAAAAGAATCCAGACCTGGTTTATGGATACAATGATGGGTTTTGCGGCAGGAGTAATGATTGCTGCCAGTTTTTGGTCATTATTAAATCCGGCTATAGAAATGACAAAAGGTAATCCTTTTCCTGCCGCAATTGGTTTTTTAGCTGGGGGTCTCTTTCTTTTCGCTGCAGATAAGCTGCTACCACATGAGCATTTAAGTGAAGAAACTTGCTCCAGTGAAGGACTTAAAACTCCCTGGGGTGAATCCACTTTATTGTTTCTGGCAGTTACAATGCACAATTTCCCAGAAGGATTAGCTGTCGGTGTTGCCTATGGAGCTGTAGCTTATGGTTTGGAAACTGCTTCCTTAGCTGGTGCAATAGCTTTGACCATAGGTATTGGATTGCAAAACCTTCCAGAAGGTGCTGCTGTGTCTATACCCTTAAGGAAAACAGGACTTTCAGCTGGAAGAAGCTTTTTCTGGGGACAGATTAGTGGAGCAGTTGAACCTATAGGAGGAGTGATAGGAGCAGCATTAGTATTGATAGCCCAGCCATTTTTGCCCTATGCTCTTTCTTTTGCTGCTGGAGCAATGATTTATGCTGTGGCAGAAGAGGTGATACCACGCTGTCAAAATGGGAAATATGCCCATTTAGCAATGCTTGGATTGATGCTCGGTTTTGTGGTTATGATGGTTCTGGATGTGGCTTTAGGCTAACAAAGGAAAAGCTTAACGCAATAGTTCCCGCACCAAAAGAGGTATCATAATTTCATGATGCCCTATAAAGTAATAACCCTTTCCTCCTTTTTCTACAGGACGACGAACTACATTCTCTAACTCTCTATATTGTTGATTCATATCAAACACTGCAGTAGTAAAATCTTGAATTGTCCCATAGACATTGCGAGCAACGGTTAATGCTTTAAGGAACACTTCTGGAATTATAACAGCAGAACCCATATTGATGAAGACTCCACCATTATTTAAATTTTTGACTTGCTCACAGAAAATACGGAAGTCCCTCATACTGCAATCGCCAATAGCCTTACCATCTGCATAGGGTGATTGATGAGTGATGTCCGTTCCCAGAGCTATATGGACAGTAACTGGGATATTATATTTATAAGCTTGAGCTAAAAGAGAAATTTCTGCATTAGGTGCATTTTCCAGAATATCCTTTCCTAAAGCTTCTCCATAACCCAGTTTTTCTTCGCTGGCTCGGATAATAATGCGGTTTATAGCATTTATAGTTTCTTCTGCCATACCAAAAGTGCCATCTGCAAGACCTTTGCTCACATCTTCAGAAGTTTTTCCAAAATAAGCAAGTTCAAAATCATGAATGGTGACGGAACCGTTCACAGCAAAACATTTAGCTATCCCTTCTTCCATAAGTTTTATCAACAAAGGTGCTAATCCACATTTAATAATATGTCCACCTAAACCTATAATAAAAGTTTTATGGGAATCTCGTGCCAGGTGACAACGCTTGATAAATTCTTTGAACTCGGCACCTTTGAGAATGTCTGGCATACTATCCAGTAGATTATCAGAAACCTGAGCAAAGGAAGAAGTGTCTACCTTGCTAAATCTATTCTGGACTGAGGCAAAATGAATCTTAGAAAGGTCTATTTCATTATATCTGCTCATTTTTTCTCTTTAGATAACGGTCCTCTTCACTGAAGATACAACCACAATATTTTTGACGGTAAAGTTCTGCTTCTTTAGAAAGACGAACTCCTTCTGACCATAAAGTTCTCCAATCTCTATAGAAAAAAGGGATATGTTTCTCTTCTGCTATTTCTTCACCAATTTCTTTTATTAGGTCGTGTTTCTGGTAGATACTATATAAAAGAGTGGTGGAAAAAGCGTCATAGCCAAGCTCTAATGCAGTTTGAGCAGTCATTTCTAAGCGAGTGCGAAAACAATGTCTACATCTATCATCAATATCATCTACCACAGCTTTAACAAAATTCCTTAATCCATAATCATCATGCAAAAGGAGAGGTATATCTTCTTTTTCAGCAAAGGTTTTTAAAGTCTGTAGACGCATTCTGTATTCTGTTACAGGATGCACATTGGGATTATACCAGAAAGAAGTGAAAGATAAGCCTTGCTCTTTAAGCTGATGATATGGGGCTATCAGACAAGGTGCACAACAAGTATGTAATAAAAGATGCTCAGGGAAAGCTAAAGTTTCCATTTTAGCTTAAAAAAGGTTAGCATTTAATACTGTTTAAGCAAAGCGGATGCAACAATGCCTCTCTGAATCTGGTTAGTGCCTTCATAAATCTGTAAGATTTTTGCGTCTCGCATCATTTTTTCCACTGGATATTCTTTCATATAACCATAACCGCCAAGAACTTGAACCGCATCAGTGGTTACTTTCATTGCCACATCTGAAGCAAAATATTTGCACATAGCTGATTCTTTGCTATAGTCTTTAGCACCACTATCAATCAATCTGGCAGTTTGATAGACTAAAGCTCTTGCTGCCTCAATCTCAGTTGCCATATCAGCTAACATAAATTGAATAGCTTGAAATGAGGAGATAGGTTTACCAAATTGTTGTCTTTGTTTGGAATAGGCAATAGCAGTTTCAAAAGCACCTCTGGCAACACCAACAGCTTGAGCTCCGACCATAGGACGAGATTTATCAAAGACCTTCATCGCTATAATAAAACCCATACCTTCTCTTCCGATGAGGTTTTCTGCTGGAACGATGCAATCTTCAAAGATGAGTTCACGCGTGGCAGAGGCACGAATTCCCATCTTATTTTCTTTTTTACCAAAGTTGAAACCAGGAGTTCCTTTTTCCACGATAAAACAGGAACAACCACGAGCACCTCTGGTCTTATCAGTCATTGCAAAGACGCAATAGATTTCTGCTTCACCACCATTGGTAATCCATTGTTTAGTTCCATTTAGAATGTAGTGGTCTCCTTCTTTCCGAGCAGTGGTTTCTATTGCTCCAGCATCAGAACCGGCATTAGCTTCTGTAAGAGCGAAAGCAGCAAGCTTTTCTCCTGCCGCTATCTGAGTTAGATATTTTTGTTTTTGCTCCTCTGAACCAGCAATCAAAATGGGATACATACCCAAACCGGTAGCTCCAAAGGCAAGAGAAATGCCCATATCAACGGCACAAAGTTCTTCCGTAACAATGGCTAAATCCATAACTTTTCCACTTATTCCGCCATATTCTTCTCCTACCAGGATGGCAAAAAGGTCACTTTGACGCATCACTTCAACTATATCCCAGGGGAAGATTCCTTCCTCATCATATTTTTGTGAGACGGGTTTCATCTTTTCATTAGCTATTCTTCGTGCTATTTCTTGCATCTCTAATTGTTCTTCGGTTAGAAAATAATTCATCTGAGAACTCCTATCTATTTTTTAGATTAATCTAATTTCTATTTAAAAAGCCTAAAGTCAAGGAAAATCTGAACTCTATTAATTCTTAATTATTAATTTGCCGGAATCCTTCTTTGTTCCCTGAATAATTCTATAAAGATAAATCCCCGGAGTAAGTTCATTTGGAATAATGATTGGAGAAGTCTCTCTTATTTGTGTCTGAAAGACTATCTGTCCCCTGATATTATAAAGAAATAGCTGACTGGAATCTGCTATTTTATCTGAAAAATGTAACTCTTTTCCAAAAGAATAGGGATTAGGATAAATCTTTAACTGGGGGACTATATTACATTCATCTTCTAAAGATGATACTGAAGGTGCGACCATAATGTCAGTGGAGGAAATTCCTGCGGAAAAGGTGTTTAATAAGTTAAAATCATAATCATAGACCGTAATAATAGAGTTGGAAGTCCAGTTTTGATTTAACAAAGCTATTATTTCTTGATTACCAGCCACCATAAAAGCGTTATAATTTAATGGATTATGGGCACTATGATAGATTTCAAAGGTACTGGCATTATAACTATAGAGTGCATTACTCATTCCTTCTCCCACATAAGCTATACCAAGGTTGTTTATCCAGATATTTCCAGGGTGTCCACCTATATCAAGTCTTTGCACCAGAGAAAAGTCTTCCAGACTAATAATGTCTATCTTTCCTGAGATGTTACTCCAGTTTCCTGTGCAAGCTATGTGTAAATAGTTTCCATAGATGCAGGCAAACTGAGGATTAGTCCAGACAGGGATAGTTTCTATCACCGAAAAGGAATTGAGGTCTATTACGGATATAGAACTATCTGAATAATTAAATTGATAACCTCCAGTGTTGCAAACATAAAGTCTTGAACCATCGGAACAAAGTCCTTCCGGTGCAATTCCTACATTTAGAGAAGAGACTACATTATTTGTTAATAGGCTAACTTTGTATAGTTTATTGGTAAATAAGCCCGTTACATAAAGATAATCTCCCACCTTGAGCACATCATAAGGATTGCTGGAAGCTTGTATGGGAAGAAAATAAAGACTGTTGCCCGTAGAGCGTGAAATAACCTGAATAGCGTTATCTCCAGAACATACCACATAGATATTGTTATCATCCATATCCATAAGGTTAGGAGTTAGACCTAACTGAGCAAAGGTATTATTAACTGTTCCGGTCTCAGTATCTATGCGAGAAAGAGTGCGTGAGACGGAATTGACTACAAATAATTCTATTGCATACAAGGAGATGGAAAAAAGGCAGATAAATACTGCCAGAAGTGTGATTTTTAGTTGTTTCATTTGGTTCACCTTATTCTTAATATTGAATAGGGATGAACTACTTTGTCATTCTGTTAATGCAACCGTATAACAGAAATGTTATTAGTGGCAGGTTTCCTGGCTTGCAGCGGCTATAAAGAATCAGCCTTCCCATTTTTTTAAACAGTGACTGATTCAGCCCTTGAGCTGCTTACAGTGGCGGTTTCCACTCTCGCTTTTCACGAGATTCCCTTTTACCTATCAAGTAGCACCATCTATTCTATTTGCCAGTTTTCCTTAGCACCTTTTTATGTCAATTCCAATTTCATTGGACTTTTAATTTATCTTTCGTTTGTTAATCATTTTTAAATTAGTAAGTGTAAGAAACAGCGTAACACTATATCTGACTGTATCTCGGTTAATTCCTGAATAAAAAGATAGGAATGAGGTAAGTTATTAATTAAGTGAAACCCTAATTATAAATAAATAAAGCATATTCTTTCCTCTTACTAAAAAAAGAATATGCTTTTAATTTATTATTAAGCTTATATATTTACTTCATCAATATCATTTTGCGGGTGGCTGAGAATTTTCCAGAACGCATATGATAGTAATAGATACCACTGCTGACAGGTGAACCCTTCTGGTCTGTACCATTCCAGGCAATCTGATGAAAACCTGCAGGGTATTCAGTATTTACAAGATTTTTAACCAGTTGTCCTTTTTGATTGTAGATATCCAGAGTTACTAGACCAGGGGTAGCTAATTCAAATCTAATTGTGGTTTCAGGATTAAATGGATTAGGATAATTGCCATACAAAGTAGTAACTAATTGAGGAACAGTATAATCATTATTAGGAGTGGCTTGATAGATATTTCCACTGCGATTCCAGGTTCCCAGATAGCAATACCATTCATAAGATTGAGCGGGACGCTTCACATCTATTACATAGATAGATTCATCGTTTGGAATCACGATATCAATATCCCCATCTCTATCTATATCACTCAAAGCAGCAGATACTTTTATATTACCACCAATCGGAATAGGGAAATTAGGAGATTCAGTGCCATCAACTCTAACGCTATGCAAATAGCCATCGGAATCTCCAAAAATAATTCCATCATAGTTATCACCATCAAACCGAGCTACAACGGGAGTGCATTCTACAGTTTGATTGATAGAAAGAGGTGTATTGGGATAATCTGCTCCAGAAGGAGTGAGTACATTAATATTGCCTGAGGCAGTAATCACAATTATTTCTATTATTCCGTTATTATCCACATCAGCTACCACAGCACCAGTCTTGATTTGTCCCCCCAAATTTTTTTGGAAAAGCAAGGTTCCATCGTGATTATAAGCCAGAACATTACCAGTAGCGGTAGTTGTAACTATAATTTCAGGATAATTATCATCATCCAGATTAGCGATGGTTATAGGATTTTGAGAACCTCCTTGCATAGAAACCGGGAAGCCGGGTATATTTTGAGCATTAGTGCTATTGATTGCATTTAAATTGCCAGTCATAGTTGCGACAATTATTTCATGATGTCCATCTCCATTTAAATCACCAATAGCAGGAATTCCAAGACAAATACCTTGCGCTGAAACAGGGAAATTAGGATAAGCAGTGCCATCCGGATTGAGAACAACAATATTTCCAGTCTGGGTGAGAGCAATTATTTGCTGAGAATCATCCATAGCAAGAGAAGCGATAACAGGTCCATTACGAAGAATTCCACCTGAGGGAACCGACCAGAGAATGGTTCCGTGCTGATTGAAAAGCACGATATTATTATTTTGCAAACAGGCTGCAAATTCTAAAGTACCATCATAATTCACATCTCCCATTGCCAGTGAACCAATGATGGCAGAACCCAAATTGAGAGGAAATCCTTCCAGTTCGGTTCTTCCATCAGGTTTTAAGATATGTACAATTCCGGTTGGTTCTGAAACAACTATCTCTTTATCCGAGTTAGAGTCCAAATTATATATTATAGGACTGGAAGTAGAAGCTCCACTGAAATTTAGGGGCCAACCCACTTGATTCAAAGTGAGTGGTATATTAAGAGGAAGGACTCTGTTATAGGGATAATCAGCAGATTGATTGGCGGTTAATGTTAGTTCAAAAGGAATAGGTTCTGAAGGTAATGTGCCGACTGTTTGAAAAATGAAAGGTTGATTATTATTCCACATAGTACTACCGGCAATCATAGTTCCATAATTAGCAGTATTTTCTATAATTGTGACCCCAGGATAAGTAGTAGAAAGAGTAACACTAAGGTTTTGTGCATCCAACCAGGCAAGACCAGTGTAAGGGTCTATATAATTATTCAAGGAAACTTTTAACTTTATAGTCTCTCCAGGATTAGGAATGCCATCACCGTCACCCTGGATTTCTTCCAGAGAGTAATCTTCAATGGTTATATAGGGAATCTTATCATACATAGTAGCGGCAAAGGCATTTACTCTTCCCGCACCAAGCATTCCTACATAATCAGGATTTTTGTCATAAATATAATCAGCGGTATGCATTACTCTTTGCATTAACTGTTGAGGGGTCAATTCAGGATTTAGAGCTTTAACCAATGCACAGACACCTGCGACAATAGGTGAAGCCATAGAAGTGCCACTATTGGATTCATAACCGTTGTTAGCGATAATTGTAGAAAGGATATTTTCTCCAGGAGCGCAGATATCAATGGTTGCACCATAATCAGAAAAACTGGATTTTATATCATTGCGTCCCGTTGATGCCACGCAGAATGCATTTGTGCAATCTGCAGGATAAACCTGATAAGAACTATTATGTTCAGTATTTTCATTTCCAGCCGCAGTGACCACTAAAGCACCGAGATTGGTAACATAATTAACAATAGAATTGGGGTAAGCTCCATTTCCAACGCTACCCCAGCTGGCATTGATGATATCTGCTCCTACTTCTCCAGCATATTTAACCTGGTCATAGGCAAAAGAAATACCCTGTGATGGAGAGGAATCTGGAGCGCCTTTGCAGATGATTAGTGAAACTATTGGTGAGGTTCCAACCACTCCTATGGCATTATTTCCAACTGCTCCAGCACAGCCAGCAACATGAGTGCCATGATAATTGCTTGCATAATTCTGAATAGGATTATTATCATTAGCATAAAAATCCCAGCCAACCAGGTCATCTATTTTATTTCCACCTTCTCCAGCATCAATTCCATCACCACCGGATATAGTACCAGCATCCCAATTAATAGTCATACCAGGAGCTTCAGCAGGATTAATCCAGATATTACCCCGAAGGTCAGGATGATTCCATTTCACACCAGAATCGGTTATAGCAACTTTAACATTATGTGAACCCTGGATATAATCCCAAGCATCATAACTCCTGATAACATCATGGACATATTGCTGAGTGATAAGAGGGTCATTGGGAACAAACTTGCTGCGAACAATACCTTCCAATTCAGCGTAAATAAGGTTTTTATCATTAGACAAAGCTTCCACTGCTTCATCTATATTATCATCAGAGGCTAAAGTTAAGCGATAGGTGTTTTGAAGATATAAGCCATTGTCATTCCAGGTGGGATCTTTAACATAGGGATGCATCTGTTGCATATCTACTATTCTATACTCCTGAGCGAGCTTATCAAAGGAGGAGATACCAGTTTGAACGACACCTTCATTTTTAGTAAAATCAATTTTTCCAGTATCATTACCAATAGCTGTTTTAGTAAAGCATACTATAATAGATTTTGAGACGAAATAATCAGGATCAAATTTAATGGCAAAGATAGCTGTTATTGCCACTATAAGAGAGATGATAATAATAAATCTTTTCATTTTTACCTCGGGAAAATGGTTTATAAACTTCATAATTAAAATAGATGTTTTAGTCAATCCTTAAAATTATTATAGTTGCTCATCAGTACAGGATAAGTTTTTCTTTTTCAGCGTATTGACGAAAGTAGATGTCTTTAATTAAACTATTTTGGGGATTTGTTAATTCTGGGTCTTGAGCTATAATCTGGAAGGCATCCTTACGTGCTAATTTAAGGATTGGCTGATCGGAAAATAAATTGGTAAATTTGAAATGAGGTAAGCCGGATTGTTCTGTGCCGAAGATTTCTCCTGGTCCTCTTAATTCCAGATCCTTTTCTGCTATGAGGAAACCATCTGTAGTAGAGGCTAAAGTGGCAAGTCTTTCTCTCGCTATATTAGTCGCAGGCATATGTTCTATAAGATAGCAATAAGCTTGTTGTCCACCTCTTCCAACTCTGCCTCTGAGTTGATGTAATTGAGCTAAACCAAAACGTTCTGCGTGTTCAACTATCATTACCGTGGCATTAGGAATATCAAGTCCTACTTCAATAACCGTAGTAGAGACCAGAATTTTTATTTCTCCATCTTTAAAACGACGCATTATATCTTCTTTTTCTTTAGAAGACATTTTCCCATGGATAAGAATGCAGGAGTATTGGGGGAATATTTTAGTGGAGATATAATGATGCATTCTTTGAGCATCCAAGAGGTCAACCTTATCAGATTCTTCAATGAGAGGACAGACGATATAAACCTGTCTTCCTTTTTCCAGTTCTTTTGCCACTTCTTTATAGACCAAATCAATTTTTTGGCTGGAACGGATGAGGGTTGTGACTGGGATACGATTGGGTGGAAGTTCATCAATAATACTAACTTCCAGGTCTCCATAAACAGTGAGAGAAAGGGAACGGGGAATGGGAGTAGCACTTAGATAGAGTAAGTCTGGATGTTTGTGTTTTCGGGCTAAAGCAGCTCTTTGTTGAACTCCAAAACGGTGTTGTTCGTCAATAGCAACAAAACCTAATTTGTCAAAAGAGATTTCGCGCTGGATAAGTGCGTGAGTGCCAATAATGATATCAGCATTTCCTTCTCTTATATCGGTTTTTGTTTGTTCTTTACCTTTATAGGTTCCGCCTTTTAGCAATGCTACTTTTACTGGTAAACCTTCTAATAATCTGGTGATATTATGGTAATGTTGGTCTGCCAGTATTTCTGTGGGAGCCATAAGTGCTGCTTGATAACCATTTTCCACAGCTAAAAGCATAGCAAAGAGGGTAACAATAGTTTTTCCAGAACCGACATCACCTTGAAGTAAACGAGACATCTGTTTATCCGAGGTCATATCAGCAAAAATCTCATTTATAACACGTATTTGAGCATTAGTCAGTTTAAAGGGGAGCTTATTATAAAGCTGAGCTGTAAGTTGTCTTTTATTCTCAAAACGGATACCTTTAATTTCTTCTGTGTGATAATGTTTGTGTCGTGCCCAAAGTAGTTGAGAATAGAAGAATTCTTCATAGACAAATCTTTTATGAATCTCATCAAGTTCTTCTGGATGGAGTGAGAAATGCATCTTTTGTAAGGCAATTTTCCGGGGAAGAAAGCCATATTTAGCAAGGACAAACTCAGGTAGATTTTCTTCAATTTTATCCACATATTCTTCAAAAGCATTATAGATGATACGACGGAAGAATTTTTGAGTTAGATTCCCGGTTAAAGGATACACCGGCAGGTATTCTCTCTTCTTCCAGAAATCACTCTCTTCTTCTTCATTCACAAATTCAATTTCGGGATGCATTAGCTGGAGTTGTCCATTATATTCTGAAAGAGTGCCAGAAACCCAGAGTAGATTTCCTGGTTTGAATTTTTGGCTGTAATCTTTAGGATAATTGAACCAGGTGCAGATTAAAGTAGAATGTCCATCGCTCACTCCAACATTAAGCATATATTTCCCATTTTTGGTAGATTTTTCATTGACCCAGGATATCATTGTGGTCATCGCAATGCTATCTCCAGGATTAAGCTCAAAAATAGCTGGTTCAATTTTACGATGGATATAATCACGAGGAAAATACTCAAATAAATCCATTACCGTATTAATACCAATTTTAGCAAGCTGTTTGGCACGTGCTTCTCCTACACCCTTAATAAATTTAACAGGAGTGGATGTATCTTTTATATATGACTTTATGTCCTTTTTATCCATATAGACATAATGTTGAAATGACATTTTTTGTCAATATCTGCAGGAATTCAGCAGGGTCACTGGTATAATTAAGCATATAATACTTTTATAAGAGTGATTTTTTTCTTGACCACAATGCGTCAAAAGATAGAGAGGTAACTTCATATAAGTGTATAAGTTTTTATAAGTTAGACAAATAGAAAGTACAAAGTTATTATCATATTGAGAAGGAGAATACTATGAAAATCGGGAAGAAGCTTATACCTATAATCCTGATAGCGATTGTAGCGTCCTGTGCTTTTGCCAAGACAGGTGGTACAGAACCCCCCCAACTGTCTACTTCCAAAAATCAAAGCTCAATGTTTGTGAATGACGAGGGGATTAATCCTGTAGTTAAAGTCGTGCGTGATGTCAGAGAATCCGTGGTGCAGATAAAAGTAGAGGCAAAAGTTAATGTGCCCGCAATTACCAATCCATTCTTTGATGACCCTCTATTCAAATATTTCTTTCCAGAGATTCCGAGGGAAATGCAGAGAAAGATAACTTCTATGGGTAGTGGTTTTATTTATGAATTCAATCCACAAACCAGGGAAGCCTATATTATGACCAATAATCATGTGGTGGAAAAAGGTAAGGAAGGGACAATCACTGTTACCCTTGCAGATAAGATTAATTATACTGCAGAAGTAGTAGGTTTGGATCCAAGCACGGATGTAGCGGTCATTAAGATTAAGGTTAAAGAAGGGGAGAAAGTTACTATTGCGCCCTTAGGAGATTCTTCCAAACTGGAGATTGGAGAATGGGCAATTGCTATTGGAAATCCTTTTGGAGATGTAGGTCTGGATAGAACTGTTACTTTAGGAGTTATTTCCGCTATAGGAAGGTCAAATTTAAATTTTGGAACCAATTCTCCTATTTATCAAGATTATATACAGACAGATGCTGCAATCAATCCTGGTAATAGTGGTGGACCTCTTTTAAATATAAATGGAGAGGTGATAGGAATTAATTCAGCTATTACCAGCACCAGCGGTGGAAATATCGGAATTGGTTTTGCTATTCCCATAAATTTAGCTAAGCGAGTGGTAGAAGACCTGGTAGCTACAGGGAAGGTTACTCGTGCTTATATAGGTATTTTACCACAAGAAATAACAGCTGACTTAATGGAAGCTTTTGACCTTTCCGAAGTTTCAGGGGTGCTTGTAGCAAAAGTGGAGAAGGATTCTCCCGCAGATAAAGCTGGAATTCAAGTGGGCGATGTGATTATTGAATTCAATGGCGAAAAAGTGCCCAATGTATCAAAATTTCGTATTGCTGTTGCCACTTCCAAACCAGGAGTTCAGGTTCCCGTTAAAGTAATCCGAAATAAAGATACTTTAACTTTACATATCACCTTGGATGTTTATCCAGAAGATAAATTAGCCAGCACAGAAAAATCTACTAAAGCCGATACCAACGCAGGTATAACCGTTGTTTCAATTGATAGTCCTTATGCAAGACAAAACAACATTAAAGCTGATCGGGGTGTAGTAGTTAGTGCAGTTGCACCAGATACACCAGCAGCTCGTGCTGGAATTCAACCTGGTTATATCATTTTAAAGGTTGGAAATACCGAAGTTAATAGCCCAGAAGAATACAATGCTGCTATGGATAATGCGATAAAGACAATGAAAGAAAAATCAAGTAATACCATTGTTCTTTATGTGCAGGACCGTAGCAAAAATGAACAGTTTGTAGTACTGCGTTTCAATAGTTAACTTACCAATAGACAATAAAAAGCTCCATCTGAATGATGGAGCTTTTTTTTTAAAATAGGCTCTCACAGATAACACAGATTGCACAGATTAAAGACCGTTAATAGTGGAAGGTGATTGGGAATGGGAGCACGCAGATTACGCAGATAGCGCAGATTTAATTATTTATTTAATAAAGAAAATGTGATAAGTGCATAAGATGAATACAGTTAAAGATTGTAACCAAAAATTTTTTCGGCATTTCGCTAAATTTTGTTTATAATATATATATAATAAATTTAATAGGAGGAAGAGATGGGTTCTGTACTGGAAAATTTCCAGGAAGCGGCAAAGAACCTTCATCTTTGCGAATTAATTGATTTGAATGGTAATCATCGGATAGTTGAACCTTATATAGTATATTCATCTTCTACAGGCAAACAACTATTCCATTGTTATCAAATATCAGGTTATAGTAAGAGTGGCAAAAGTCAAGGCTGGAAGAATCCGGAAATCAATTCATTTCAAGAGGCAATTATTCTGGATGACACTTTTCTTCCCAGACCAGAATATAATCCATTCAACGAAAAGCTATTTACCGTAGTTTATTTTTCTATTCCAACTATAGACGGAAGACAAAGACATTAAGGAGGTCTAAAATGAGCTATAAGGAATTGGTAGAACAAGTATTAAAAGAAAGTAAAGAAAAAGAAGATTATAAGAGTGAGCAAATTGATTTGTGGAATAAGATCGTAGAAAAATATGTAGCAGCAGGAAGTGTAGGAGTGAGGAATATGGTTGAAGAGTATTTTCAGCATTCATATAATGAATATATTAAAAAGATAGAAGAAGTTAAAAATAAAATATAAGGAGGGAAATGATGTTGACTATATCATCTTTAAAAGTGCAGGGTTTTAGAGGATATACCAATTATCAGGAACTGGTTTTTGATAATGATGCGGTGTTTCTATTTGGTGATAATCATAAGGGGAAAAGTAGTACCTTAAATGCCATAGAATGGTGTTTATTTGGGGATGAATCTGTAGGCGGAACAACCGGTTTAAGGGAAAGAATAGGGTGGGAAGTCCCAAATCGGAATATGGATCCGTCAAAAGAAACTTTTGTAGAGTTAACTTTGAAAGATGAACAAGGTTCTGAATACAAAGTTTTGAGGAAATATATAACTGCTAAAAAGGATGCATTAACCGTAACTTTTCCTGATAATAAATCTTTTACTGATGCTGATGCAACTTCAAAACTTTCTTCTCTTATTAAATTGAGCTATAGAGATTTTGTAACTACTGTGTATCAAAGGCAGGAAGCTATAAGAAGTTTTTTGGTGCAAGAACCGAAAGATAGAAATGATGCTATAGACCGTTTAATGGGACTTTCTGATTATAAAAATATATTTGATAACTTAGATTATAACAATATTCCGAAAAAAGAGAAGCAAATAAGTGATGTATTTATAGAAGTAGAAAAGTCATTAGAAGACACTTTAAGGTTGAAAAAAAATGACCTGGACACACAAAAGATGAATGCCAAAAGTCTTGAAATAGATGAGGATCAATTCAATCTAAAAGGCTTAAAAAGTAAGGCAGAGACAGAGATTTTCAAACCATTAACTGATTTCACTCAAAGCGTTAATTTAACCTTAGGAGAGATACCAGCATTAGAAACAGAAGATGATTTTGCAAAATTTAAAGATGCAGTAAAGAAAGAAATAACTCGTTTGAGGTCAGAACTTCCAGATCTTCAAACTCAAATAGAACTTAATAAAATACAAATTGATTTATCAAATTTGAAGAACAGCTTTACGGAACTGAAACAAAAGGTGGATGAAAATCAAAAAAGTTTAAATATCTTTATAGAACAAAATGGCGATGATAAGGCTATTCAGGAGAAAATAAATGAATTGGATAAATTAATTAAAGATAAAGAGGAAGAAATAAAAAGAGAAGATTCAAAAATTGCTTCTATTAAGTATGCTATTAGCTATCTTAAAATGGAGAAAGTAAATAAAAATATCTGCCCGGTCTGTGGTAAAGAAACTGAAGATTTATTAACTCACCTGGAAACTGAAATGAAAGAGCAATATGATCAAGCTATAGAAAAACTTACACAAGAATTAGAAAGTATGAAAGCAGATTTTAGGAAACAAAACTCTTTATTAAACGAATATTCTTCATTAATAAAAGTATTAAATGAGAGTAAAGAAAAGTTATCAGAATTCTATAAGACATTGAGTGAAGCATTAAAAAGAGAAATAACGGAAAAAGATGATGTGGTAGTTATTCTAAATATTCAAATAGAAGAGATAGCAAAAAAGCTACAATCTATTAAAGAGAGAATAGATAGTAAACAACAAAATTTGAGTAGAATAGAATCAGAATTAGAACCTATGGAAATAATTACAGAGATTTTAAAACTTACAAAAGAGATAAATGATATAACTAATTTTGAGGAAGATCCCACATTCCAAGAGTTAAAAGCAAAAAGAAATGAAGCTATGAAAGCTTTAAATAATATTCAAAGGATTGGTTTAGCTATAAGCGAAGCATCCAAAAGGGAAGCTAAAGATAAAGTAGAAAGGACCAGTAAAATTATAGAAGATTATTTTTGCAAAATTACGGATAATCCAGCAATCAAGAAAATAAAATTTGAAATAAATGAAGAATCAAGCAGAATAGGGTCTAATGATTATAAATTTAAAGATGTAAGTAGAGAGGAAAAAGGTAAAGATGAAAAGGGTAAAGATTTAATTCCTATTCTTAGTCAAGGCGATATGAATGCTTTAGCATTAGCAATATACTTGGGAATGGCACTGGAAGGTGCAGAAGATATGCCTTTTGATTTTATAATTATGGATGATCCATCTCAGAGTATGGGTTCTCATCATAAGAGGAATTTAGTGGATATTTTAAATGAAGTTTTGAAGCGTAAAAAAGTTATAGTATCTACTATGGATGCAGAATTGCAGGATTTGCTTAGTAAAAAAATCACTAAAATGAAGACCTGTCATAATTTTGAAGATTGGACAGATACAACCGGTCCAATAATTAATAAGGAGGAGTTATGAAATACGAAACCGTAGAGATGCTGAAAAATCTTAATGAACAATATAAAATAGAATTTGGCAAAATTTGCCAGAAACTGCTTGCTTTAAGTTGTAAAAGAGCAGGTTTTGATAAGATTGTAGAACGAGAAGTTCAGGGTGTGGATATAGATGCTTCAAATAATGCTGGAATTAAATATGCTATAGAGGTTAAAACCACTACAGATGATAGTATAAATATTGCGGATAAGGATATTAAGGGATTAGCTGATAGACAAAAAGATGGATATAAACCTTTACTTGCTGCACTTAGAATAGATGCATTGGAGGATTGGATTTTTGCTGAAGCTGAGTATTTAAATAAAGGTAATAATTTAGTTTCGTACTTAGAGATCTATAACTTACCTGAACTTCAGCAACTTATAGCTCCTTATTTTGATGATGTGGTCAAAGAACACTATTATAGTTTATTAAACAATTCAAATAACAAACCACTTGAATATTTAAAAAAGGAATTAGAAAAAAGTGGAATTACTGAAGTTGATCAATCGTAGATATAATTCCTTTTATTACAAGTACATAAAGAATATGGAAACATTGAATTTCATCTTATTAAAAGAGGTAAGTTAATTTTATAATTATAAATAGGAGGTGGAATCAGTATAGAAATAAAGTTGATTATTTAAGAGAAGATATTCTTGAACTGAATTCATATGAACCAACAAGCCAGAATAGAAAAATAGATAGACAGAAAAAGTATCTTTTTTTTAATGAAAATATCTGGATTACTTTACGAATATTATAGCTGAGAGATTGAATTAGTATCGTTCAGGACTTTATATTGAAACATCAATAGACTATTTTTTGTTATTATAGGTTTAAATCATAAAATAGGTAATAATATGTTAAAACTTAGAGAATTGTATTATATCACCCATATTGAGAATTTACTCTCTATTTTGAAAAGAGGGATTTTATGTCATAGAAAGATAATTGAAGAACAAATTAATTTTACGCCAATTTACGATGAGGATATTATTGCCCTCAGAAAGGGCAAAAGGGTTCCTGATGGGAGAGAATTATGGGATTTTGTAAATTTATATTTTCAACCCCGGAATCCAATGCTTTATAGAGTACTCTTTCATAGTAATTTTAAAATTGATGAAGTTGTAGTCATTGGACTTAAAAATAGCCTACTAAATAGAAATGATATTATATTAACAGATGGAAACGCAGCGAGTTCTAATACACAATTTTTTCCTGTAAAAGACAGGGATATATCAAAGTATATTCGTGAAAAAACCGATAAAGAATGGTGGGCAATAGAAGATGGTTCAAAAAGAGAAATTATGGCAGAATGTTTAGTTCCTGAAAAAGTAGAGCCTGAGTATATAAGTGAAATTTATGTCGCCAATCAAGATGCTATGAATAGAGTTAGAGATATATGTGATGAAAGAATAACAGTCATACCAGAACCAGAATTATTTTTCCTTCCCTCAAGACAAATTCCTCTTACGGAAAATCTTAATCTTATGGAAGGAGATATGTTCTTTTCCAGGATGCAAACTCTTACTATCAGTGTTAATACTCAAGGTGTAATGGGTAAGGGGCTTGCCTCAAGAGCAAAATATCAATTTCCTGATGTCTATGTTAAATACCAGGATTTATGTAAGAATAAAATTCTAACTATGGGTAAACCATATCTTTATAAAAGAGAAAGTTCATTAGACTTTATCTTATCTGATGATGCAGAAAAATTGAATAATTTAAATTTACAGACCTGGTTTTTACTTTTTCCCACCAAGACAGATTGGAGAAAAATTGCCGATTTAAAAGGCATAGAAAAAGGATTACAATGGCTGGTTAATAATTATAAAGTAGAGAAAATAACCTCATTAGCTATTCCTGCGTTAGGATGCGGATTAGGTTGGTTACCCTGGGGAGTTGTTGGTCCTATTCTCTGTAAATATTTAAAAGAATTAGAGATACGTGTAAATCTATATCTGCCCCTGGAACAAAAGATTCCAGATGACCAATTATCTGAGGATTTTCTATTAAAATAAATTTTTGAATGACAATTATATCCAGAATGTGTTATAATTAATATAAATTAGAGCTCATTTATAGGAAATTAATAATCAGGAACTTCTGGTAATAATCCTTCCTCAGTATATTGTTAAACTGTTCTGCAGTGAAGATTATTTGCTCGGATGTCTGGACAAATAAAATGGTAGAAATATAGATGGAGGATGTTATCTGTGAGAGCATTTTTTCAATCCAGAACCGTATTCATCTTATGTAGTTATCACATTTTTTTAAATAAATAATAAAATCTGCGTGCTTCTATTATAATCCTTATCTTAATATAAATAAACTTTTATCTGTGCTATCTGTGTAATCTGTGGGAGCTATTTTTCAATTCATAACTCTATCCATCTTATGCAGTTATCACATTTTTTAAATAAATAATAAAATCTGCGCTATCTGCGTAATCTGCGTGCTTCTATTATAATTCCTTTCTTAATACAAATAAACTTTTATCTGTGCAATCTGTGTAATCTGTGAGAGCCTATTTTAATCCTCATCCTAATACAAATAAACTTTTATCTGTGTAATCTGTGTTATCTGTGAGAGAAATCCCATTGCGGTAAGAGATATTTATCTTGGTTTTTTATGATATGGTGATAGGGAAATTTTAGGGAGCTGAAGGGGAGCTTATGTCCACTTTCGGACATAAGCTGGACAT
>ERZ795045.1335-NODE-1335-length-28171-cov-15.482928_pt1 | contig 28171 bp, 22 predicted proteins | sample MGYA00375129_ERZ795045 | MGnify/ENA primary metagenome ERZ795045 (study PRJEB30174, sample SAMN05720166) | activated sludge metagenome | isolation source: anaerobic digester from wastewater treatment plant | place: Japan | collected 2015-05-15 ...
AAGGAGATGCCTTCCATTGCCATAGGCACCGTTTACAGGAACCTTGGTCTTATGACGGATGCCGGAGAGATAAGGCGCATCCCTATTCCCAATTCACCGGACAGGTACGACAAGTCGACAATACCACATGAGCATCTCGTCTGCCAGAAGTGCGGGACGGTGCATGACATGTTCATCGAAGGCCTGAGAGAGTTTCTGCAGAGGCAGACAGGCATCGAGATCACCGGGTATGACCTGAATCTGAAATTTATTTGTGAAAATTGCAAATAAAAAATCATATGGAAAAGGAGAGTTAGTTATGGATCTGAAAGGAACAAAAACAGAAAAGAATCTTTGGGAAGCATTTGCCGGCGAGTCGCAGGCAAGGAACAAGTACACCTATTTCGCTTCGGTAGCGAGAAAAGAGGGATATGAGCAGATCGCTGCAATTTTCGAAGAGACTGCCAATAATGAGAAAGAGCATGCAAAACTCTGGTTCAAGGCTCTCGGCGAGCTCGGAGGCACGGCTGAGAACCTGCTCAGTGCCGCCAATGGCGAAAATTATGAATGGACCGATATGTATGAACGTTTTGCAAAGGATGCCGAGGAAGAAGGCTTTACCGTACTTGCAAAGCAGTTCAGGATGGTAGCGGCGATCGAGAAAGCTCATGAGGAAAGATACCGCAAGCTTCTCAGCAATGTGGAGATGCAGCAGGTGTTCGAAAAATCCGAGATGACCATTTGGGAATGCCGCAACTGCGGTCACCTTGTAATGGGAAAGAAAGCTCCCGAGGTTTGCCCTGTGTGCGGACATCCGAAGAGCTTCTTCGAGGTCAGGAAGCAGAACTACTGAAAACGGCAAGGGATCGTCCCGCCGGAACACCGTCTCATATCAATTGAGACGGTGTTTTTGATTAATTGCATAAAATTTTCTCGCTTAGTGGGGTGTTTGTGTTAACATATGCAGAATTTACAAACATTGCACAGGATACTACATGGAACTGGAATGCTTATTGTGTTATGATATTTATCAACAAAGTCGGACTCCTGTTATGTAAACAATGGCGATTTGGTTATGACGCAGAAGCAGGCAGGATAGACACTGCGTAAAGATCAAAATATTCAATATATCGAAGGAAGAGATTTACTTGGACATTTCAAAACATCATGACATGGATATGTGCAACGGACCGCTGTTCGGCAAGATCCTGATATTCGCGCTGCCTATCATGGCAATGAACATCCTGCAGTTGCTGTTCAACGCAGCCGATATGATAATCGTAGGGCAGTTTTCAGGGAAAGAGGCGCTCGCGGCGGTAGGTGCCACAGGCGCGCTAATCAATTTGCTGGTCAATACGTTCATGGGACTGTCAGTGGGTACGAGCGTCATCGTGGCACAGGATTACGGGGCCGGCCATCCGGAAGAAGTAAGCCGGTCAGTCCATACTTCGATCGCTGTCAGCATCATAAGCGGTGTGATCGTGATGGCAGCAGGGCTTGTCCTGTGCAAGCCTATGCTGGCCTGGATGGGTACTCCTGAAGACATCATTGACTTGTCGGTGCTGTACATGCGCATATACTTCCTGGGAGTACCCGCCAACATGGTGTACAACTTTGCGGCAGCCATACTGCGATCAGTAGGTGACAGCCGCCATCCTACGTATTACCTTTTCATCTCCGGTGTGGCCAATGTATTTTTGAACATGTTTTTTGTCATTGCAGTCGGCATGAGTGTCGACGGGGTGGCATGGGCAACGATCATCACGCAGTACCTCTCGGCGTTTCTCACCCTGGCGTGCCTTTACAGGAGCAGCCTGTCGATTCGTTTCATACCACGGAGGCTGCGCATCGACGGGCAAAAACTCAAAATATTACTGAGGGTGGGCATACCTGCCGGGCTGCAGAGTGCGCTTTTTTCCATATCAAATACACTGATACAGTCGGCTGTCAATTCTTTCGGATCCACCATGGTCGCGGCCAATTCCGCTGCCAGCAATGTGGAGGGCCTTGCGGGCACTACTATGAATGCATATTACAACGCGGCGGTTACATTTACGGGACAGAATATGGGCGCGAAAAAGTACGACCGCATCGACACCATTGCAAAGATATGCGCTGCACTGGTCTTTGCCACATGGTTGGTGCTGGGCGGGGCGATACTGCTTTTCGGAAGGCCGCTGCTCAGCTTGTACACGACTGAACCGGAGGTCATTGAGCTTGGCATGGAAAGAATGTACATCATGATGGCTGCATATTTCACATGTGGCATCATGAACGTTTTCCCCGGCCTGACCCGCGGAATGGGCTATTCTATACTGCCGATGCTCTGTACGCTGATCGGCGCGTGCCTTATGAGGATCGTCTGGCTGGCCACTTTCTTCACATGGTATCGCTCGATATTCATGCTTTTCATTTGCTATCCTATCACCTGGGCATTAGCAGGATTCGGCCAGGTAGCGAGCTTCTTCTATGCCCGCCACAGGATACGGAAGCGTGCGGCGACGGAAAACGGGGCTGCATCGGCAGGATGACTGAAAACGTTGGGATCCCGGGCTGAAATATCGTAAACTTCATGATTGACAAATCGGATATTTCGGATAAAATTGTACTAAACATGATAACTTAAGGTTGCAGAGATAACGTTCTGCTATATTTGGCGCTGTGGATTCTGCCCGAAATATACAGGATATGGGGGATAGCTTCATATGGGAAGGAAGAGTGCAAAGCCAGGTAAGATACGTGCATTTCTTGAAAGAAAAGGGATAGTCATTTCCGGCCGCCTCTATGCCATAGACGCCATGAGTGCCATGGCGCAGGGCCTGTTCTGTTCGCTGCTCATAGGGACGATAATCAATACCATCGGTACCCAGACGGGACTGGCTTTCCTGAATAAAATAGGCAAGTTTGCTTCAGACATGTCGGGCCCGGCAATGGCAGTTGCCATAGGGTACGCTTTGAAATGCCCGCCGCTGGTCCTGTTTTCGCTTGCAGCCGTGGGATATTCGGCAAACCAGCTCGGAGGCGCGGGAGGTCCGCTGGCAGTACTTATTATAGCTATTATTGCCGCTGAAATAGGCAAGGCGGTTTCAAAAGAAACAAAGGTCGATATCCTGGTCACTCCGCTTGTGACCATATTTACCGGGGTTGGTGTTTCTGCGCTTATCGCGCCTCCCATCGGTGCGGCAGCAAGTTCCATAGGAGAGGTCATAATGTGGGCAACTGAGCAGCAGCCGTTCATCATGGGCATATTGGTTTCGGTCATAGTAGGAATAGTGCTGACACTGCCTATCAGCAGCGCGGCGATCTGCCACATGTTAGGCCTGACCGGGCTGGCCGGGGGCGCTGCCCTGGCGGGGTGCTGCGCCAACATGGTGGGGTTCGCCGTCATATCTTTCCGTGAAAACCGCTGGGGCGGACTGGTCTCCCAGGGACTTGGCACGTCGATGCTCCAGATGGGGAATATAGTCCGGAACCCGAAGATATGGATACCTGCCATCCTGGCAAGTGCCATCACCGGACCGATCTCAACGGTCGTGTTCAGGCTGGAAATGAACGGCCCGGCGGTAGCGTCCGGTATGGGTACCTGCGGTCTTGTAGGTCCGATAGGAGTGTATACCGGATGGATCAATGACATAGCAGCAGGTACAAAAACTGCGATCACAGCGTTCGACTGGTTCGCGCTGGCAATGATAAGTATCGTGCTGCCTGCGGTTTTGAGTTATATATTCGGGTTGATCTGCCGGAAGATCGGCTGGATAAAGGAAGGAGACCTCAAACTGGATAACTGATGAAAACCGTGACGGCCGGCTCCTGGAGCCGGCCGTTTTATCAGGTGCGATGTGCATGTTATTGCGGCGGTTATCCGGGGATCGGCCTGTTCTCCGTTAAGGCGGTCCCTGTTCATACATACCGGTCAACCGGAAACAGGTTCGACATTCGAACCGGTATTATTGTCTATATACTTTTTGAGAAAATCCAGTATCTCCATGGTACAGTCGACTATTCGGTTATGCTGGTAGTGCCGGTTCGTGGAGAAGTATCTGAAGTACCCCCAGGGGTCTTTGACCTGCGGACCCCAGTCCCAGAGCCCGTCTGCATTCCTGCATGAAAGCAGCCATTCCACTGCGTCGGCGAGGAACAGCGCTGAACCCCTGAACTGGTTTATATAGTTGAATGAATACATCCAGCGCCTTGTCTTTTCATAGACGAAATTGTCGGGCAGTTTCGCGGGGCAGTTCTCCCAGAAATACCCGTGATAATAGGCGTGCCTTCCGTGGTGGAGGAGCATCGCATGCTCGAGTTTCGGAGGGACATTTTCGCGGCGCTTCAGCAACAGCCCGAACTGCATCGGCACGAGCCTTTTTTCACGGGTTCCGAAAACTTCATGCTGGGCGTCTCGCTCCCGTTCATAGCTGTATTCGCCGTCCTCGTAGGCGCGGGACACTATGTACATCCACTCGCTGTATGTCCTGTCGCAAAGTTCATTGTAAGGCCTGATCGATTCTATCGTTTCGCAGATGACGGCTATCTGCCATGGTATCGCCCGCTCGTTCTTGTCATACAGCTTTTCACGGCTGGTGCCCCTTAAGAAATCCTGGAGGTATTCATAAGCGTTGAAAAGTATATCGCGGTCATCGATGGTAAGACCGATGTACAGGCAGCGGTCGATCGCGACCAGCGATGTGGGGAACCTGGCCTTTACCGAATAATCCTTATCTCTCAAAGGACCCCATCCGCCGTATTCATCCTGCTCGCGCCAGAGTTCTTCGACTATGTCACTGTTGAGAAACGCAGGGCGCAGGCTGCTGAGTTCCGGATCGTCATATGGCCTGTCCAGCAGGTGGTAAAGTATTTTATACCTCACCGCCGGGTATTCGCAGAACTCATATAGCCTCATCGCCATTTCCGTGAATTCTTTCCTGCTCAGCATCAGCGGACCTCACGACATGTTCTTTTGGTTGCATTTGCCTATATTATAACACATTATTATTTGCTCACTACCATCCATGTACCTTCAGCGCAAGGTGAGGTTTCCGGAATGTTGAGCAGTCCGTTTTCGATGCATTTTTCGATAGCATAATTGATTACAGGCTGAAAAACCAGCTCGAGAACATGGTCTATCGGATCGTCCGTTATGGCAAAAACCATATCCGAAAAGTTGCCCGTAATTTGCACAGATCTTTCCTTTTTTCGTGATCTGCAATGGTCAGCATAGACCCTGTGCGCAATCGTCCACACGAAAGCGTTCAAATTGTGGATTTCGGGACTTTTTTGGGCCGACGCCATTATGGATACCAGGATATCCGAACACAGGTCCTCTGCTTCATGTGAACTGCTGCACCGCACATAGGCGAAGCTGTAAAGCTTGTCAAGAAACTCCCTGTTGTCAAGCATTTTATTCAGTTCGACTTGTTCCATACCGTTCTGCTGCCTCTCAACCATTCATGAATGATTTCATATATATAGTCGGTGGAAAATCAGTCCGGTTAGCACCATTGTATAACAAAACTGCTGAAATAAAAATCAGCCCGGTATATAAACTGGGCTGACCGATTCAGGAGAACAACATTTGCATATTAAGTTACTGAAATAATTGTGCTGATCAGACTCAATTATATGACCACGAAGAAGATTCCGCCATTACAGTGACAGTATCGTGCTGAGTTCCAGCATGTCCTTCGGTATTTCCTTCTTGGTTTCCAGCGCTTCTTCTATATCTATGCCGACAATTTCGCCGGCTTTTACTGCGATGATCTGGTTGTAGATCCCATTAGCCAGCAATTCCGTCGCTTTGGCGCCCATCATGCTTGCCATGACACGGTCGCGCACCGTAGGGCTTCCGCCGCGCTGTATGTGCCCAAGTATTGTTGCCCTTGTTTCGATCCCGGTGATTTCTTCGATTTTTTCCGCAAGGTTTACTGCTCCGCCGACCCCTTCGGCAACTATCACGATATAATGCTTTTTTCCCCTGTTCCTGCCTTCGAGTATCGGTTTTATGATATCCTTGTTGAAATCAAACGGCCTTTCCGGCAGTATCACCACTTCAGCGCCGCTGGCTATACCGACGTTCAGGGCAATATACCCTGCATGCCTTCCCATTACCTCAAGGACGCTGCAGCGCTCATGGGAATACGCCGTGTCCCTTATCTTGTCAAGGGCGTCCTGGACTGTATTGAGGCAGGTATCGTATCCTATGGTGTATTCGGAGCACCCAATGTCATTATCAATGGTGCCGGGCACACCCATCACCTTTACACCGCGCCTTGACAGATCCCTTGCGCCTTTGAAGGAACCGTCTCCTCCTATCACTACGATAGCATCGAGCCCGAATACCTGTGCCATCGAAATAGCTTTCTGAATGCCCTCCTCGGTTTTGAATGCCTGGCAGCGGACTGTCTTGAGGATGGTCCCGCCCCTGTGGATGATATCCGAAACGCTTCTTAAATCCATTTCGAACATGTCGCCGTTTATCAGACCGTTATAACCTCTATATATACCCATGACTTTGAAGCCGTGGTATATGCCTGTCCTGACCACTGCCCTTATCGCGGCGTTCATTCCCGGCGCGTCTCCGCCGCTTGTCAGTACGCCTATGGTTTTTATATCGCTCATAAAACAACCTCCCTGTGCAAACATTCCTGTCTTACGACTCAGAACAATATATCGGAGGACAATCTGTCGGATCGACCCATGTCCATATATGTTTCTACATACAGATTATCAGAATCAGATGCCCTGTCAAGTGAAAAAGGGATAGAAAAAAGCCCGGATTTACCGGGCAGTTTGTACAATCCGGAGATACACCGGATAACAGATGGCAGTTCTGTTAAGTAAGTGTGTTATATGCATTTGCTGTGTCTCCAATTATCATTTCCGAGAATATCACTTTTGTCATACAACAGTCAGGACCGCTTTCAGCAGGCTCTCCGGCCTGGAATCCGGACCTACGAGTATCTCGAAATCTCCCGGTTCCACTACCTGGTTTTCATTTTCATCTATTATATAAAGTTCGCTGACCGGAAGAGCGAACTCCACCGTTTTGGTCTCCCCGCTCCTGATCTCTGTCTTGACGAAGCCTTTTAGCTGCCTGACAGGCGTGACCACGGAACTTATGACGTCGTTCACATAAAGCTGCACAGTTTCTTTGCCGTCGTAAGGACCTCTGTTGGTAACGTCTACGGATACTGTCACCGTATCATTGGCGGAACACCTGGTGCGTGACAGGCGCAGGTTGGAGTATTCATACTGGCTGTAGGAGAGCCCATAACCGAAGCTGTACAGCGGTTTGCAGGGCATATCCATATACCGCCCGCCGTGCCAGCCGGGCAGTTGGTTGTAATATACCGGCAGCTGGCCGGAATGGTATGGGAAGGATATCGGAAGTTTCCCGTTGGGGTTCAGTTCGCCGAATATGATCTCCGCCACAGCCTTTCCTCCGAACAGGCCTGGGTTGAAGGCTTCCAGCACGGCATCGGCGTTCTCCGCCACCCAGGGTATTGCCAGCGGTTTGCCGTTGACAAGTACGACTATCAGCGGCTTTCCGCATTCCTTCAGGCTCTCCAGCAGCTTCTGCTGGTTCCCGGAAAGCGACAGATCCGCCCTGTCCTTGAATTCGCCGTTCTGTGCGAGACAGTCCCCGACCACGGCTATGATCACATCCGATCCGGAGGCGCATTCTACAGCGCCGCTTATATCCTCGTCATCCATGTCCATGACATCGCAGCCCTTGTGGTATACGACTTTGATACCTCTCTTTTCGGCAAGTTCCCTGACCCCGCCGAGGATCGTGTGTACCGGCAGTTTCGGCGCCTCGTGCGGCTTCGGCTGCGGATGGCTCAGGAAAGTCCAGTCGCCGAAATGCGACTGGATATCATCGGCATTGGGGCCGATGACGGCTATCTTTTTCACGGAGCCGGATAACGGAAGCGTGTTGTTCCTGTTTTCGAGGAGTACTATGCTTTCCCTTGTTATCTCAAGCGCTGTGTCGAGATGCTCTTTGCATCCTATCACGCTTTTAGCCTGGCTGGGTAATGGATATGCCCTGCCGTCGAACAGGCCGAGCCTGAACTTGATCCTGAGTATCCTGCGGACCGCTTCATCGATGAGTTCCTCGGGCACCGCTCCTTTTCTGACAAGATCGACTGCCGCTTCGTAGAATTCGTTAGTGCTCATTATCATGTCATTTCCGGCTTCGATGGCCATTTTTGCCGCCGTCTCCATATCGCCTGCGACATGCTGGTTGAAAATGAGGCTGCCGACATTGTTCCAGTCTGTCACGACGAAGCCGTCGAATCCAAGCTCTTCTTTCAGCAGCTTCCTGAGGACCTTTTTGTTTGCAGTCACCGGTGTGCCGTCGATAGACTGGTAACTCGCCATGAATGTCGCGCATCCGGTTTCTGCTGCTTTCCTGAACGGAAGCAGGAAGACCTCTCTGACCTTCCTCATGCTTATCTGTGCGTCATATGCATCCCTGCCGCCTGTAGCTTCGCCATATGCGATATAATGTTTTGCACAGGCAAGTATGCTGTCGTGGTCTGACAGCGAGTCGCCCTGGTATCCCTGTATGATCGAAGATGCCAGTACCCCTGCCAGATAAGGATCCTCGCCGAAGGTCTCGTTTATCCTTCCCCACCTGAGGTCCCTTCCAAGGCAGAGTATAGGGGAGAAGGTCCAGTGCAGCCCGTCGGCGGCAACTTCCTTTGCAGTGACCCTGCCGGCTTTTTCAACAAGCTCCGGGTTCCAGGTGCATGCCATGGCCAGCTGCACCGGGAAGATTGTCGCGCCGTTATACAGCGCATGGCCGCGGACGGCGTCTATCCCGAACAGCAGCGGGATTCCGAGCCTTGTGTTCAGAGCGATCTCCTGGAGGCGTGCCGCGTCTTCCCCGAGCGCATGCAGGAAAGAGCCGGCGCACCTTTCCGTTACCCATTTCTCAGCTTCCTCTGCGCTTACCGATGTGAAGCTTATCTGCATCATCTGTCCTATTTTTTCTTCCGGCGTCATCCTTTCGAGCAGGTCATTTACTCTTTCCTCAACAGGGAGCGTTTTATCCTTGTATTTCATATCCATTGCATCATATCCTCCTGTGTATTCAATGTAAGACGCTGCGCATGGCAGCATTTCAGATATATGCCGGCGCATTGCGGATATATCATTTTTTTACAGATATCTGATGATCTGTTCGGAAATATCTCCAGGCCAGTTGATCACACCGAAGCTCATGGATTTATAGGTCCATGCCGCCCTGCCGATCCTATATTCTTCAAATATTGAGTTCATATCTTTGAACCAGCTTACTGTGCTTTCACCGGGCGCATTCAGAATGACGCCGTATTCTCCGCAATAGATGCGCACATCATGCTTTTTGGCTATGTCAATGGCCGGCGTCATCCTTTTGACAAGGTAGTCCCTGCCCATCCCGGGAACGGTGAAATAATGTGAATCATATGAATTAAGATCCTTCACCGTCCTGCGGTAATCTTCAATGTTGCCCGGGTATTGCAAGGACAGGTCGGAAAGAGGCTTGATCCATTTTGCTCCCTGGTGCGTGAACAGGAACGGGTCATAAAAATGGAAGGTGAAAATGATATTCACATCATACGGCGGGTCGAGCAATTCGAGGGTGCTGGCGCTGTTCCAGCGGATGCCGCCGACCACTATGTTTATATCCGGAGCTACTTTGCGGATCTCGCATATGGCCCTTCTTACAAGGTCGTTCCAGAGACCTGGTTCCGCATCCACCACCTCGTTGAGCAGTTCAAATGAAACAAAGTCGCTGAACTTACCGTATCTTGCCGCGAATTCTTTCCATAGGCCAACGAAGGCGTCCTGCACGTGGGCGTCTGTGAAAAGTGTGTTGTCCTGGTTGTAAAACGCATAGCCGGGTGCTTTGTGCAGGTCCAGGATAATGTTCAGGCCATTGTCCCTGCACCATTTGACGCAGTTGTCGACATACCTTATGCCTTCCGTGAACTTTCCTTCTTCGTCAGATACCACGTCGTTGTCGATCGGAAGACGGATGTGATCGAGCCCCCATGAGGCTATCGTCTGAATGTCCTGCTCACCGATGAAGCTGTCGTAGTGGGCCTGTTCGCGCGGACACTGCGAGATCCAGCCGCCAAGATTGATGCCCCTCGTATACCCTTCCCATGTTTTCATATACGTTTCCTCCTCCAAAGTTTGTAAATGATCGTTATCGGCATTAATGCTTCAATATCTGTGTTGCCTGCAGAGCAGCACTGCATTTTCGGTAAATCGGCAACATCGGCAGCATTGGTCACATTAGCAAAAAGTGCCGTATGATTTAATTGTATACCATCGGACAACAATGTCAAACGATTGCTAGCCCTGCGGTCGGGCAGGTTTTTAAAACAGTGCCGCATGGATGTATATGCCGGGCCAAAATGGAACGGATAACAGGAATTGCCTCGTTCCTGTTTCCAATTGGCAATTTCTTTTGCCGGATGTTATACTTATACTATTGGATGTACATCTGTCAGCGCCGATGCCAGGTAAACCGCATATGGCGTTGAATCAGGCCAGCGGAGGTGTTTGGTTTTGGGAGGAACGTTTTTAAGGAAAAAAGGAAAGAATATCGCACTTCTTGTTGTTGTCTGCATGATCATGATGTTCGTGACATCCTGCGGACAGGATACGGCGAGCAAAGACAATGACGGCGGCCCTGGCAGGGCAGCGGCGGACGAGGGTCCGGGCGCTGCCGGTGAAGACGGCGGTAAAGGCGGGGACGCCGGTGAAAACAAAGCAAAGGAGTCTTCAGACAGCAGTGGAGGCGCACCAGAAAATGAAGACAGCCAGGCAGGCGCCGGCGACAGCACATCAGGTCAGGCTGACAGTTCCGGAAGTCAGAATGCGGTGTTTGCAACCATAGATTTTGAAAACAAAACCTCACAGGGGTTTTCAGGCAGGGGAGGCTCCGAAGTCCTTACTGTGACAGATGAAGCGAATGTGACAAAGGACGGGAAATATTCGCTGAAAGTGACAAAAAGGTCTGAAACTTGGCATGGGCCCTCGCTCAGGATCGACAATTACGTGCAAGAGGGCGCCGAATATAAATTCTCAGTATATGTAAAGCTTATCGAGCCGGCAAGTGCGCAAATAATGCTTTCTACCCAGATAGGGAGCGGAAGCGGCGCCAGCTACGCCAATTTGGCGCAGCACAACCTTGGCGTCGAAGACGGATGGGTGGAGATCACAGGTTCTTACCGCTATAACACGAAAAGCGATTATATAACGATATATGTCGAAAGCTCCGTTCCCAAGGCATCATTTTACATAGACGATGTTTCCGCGGAACTCGCTGGAAAGGCCGTGACTGGTATACAAACGGACCTTGTCCCCATAAAGGACGTGTATAAAAATGATTTTTTGATCGGCAACGCAATATCTCTCCAGGATACTTACGGCGTCAGGATGGAACTTCTGAAAATGCACCACGATATAGTCACTTTCGGCAACGAGATGAAACCGGAATCACTGCAGCGCACAAAGGGCAAATTCACATTCAGCACTGCCGACAGGATGGTCGAGAATGTACAGAAGGCAGGCCTTAAGATACACGGGCATACGCTTGTATGGCATCAGCAGTCGCCCCAGTGGATGAACCAGTCGTCAAAGGGTGTCTACCTGGGCCGCGAAGAGGCGCTGGAGAACCTGAGGATCCACATAAAAACCGTAATGGAGCACTTTGGAGACAAGGTCATTTCATGGGACGTCGTGAATGAAGCCATGAACGACAACCCGTCAAATCCCGAAAATTGGAGGAAAGCGCTGCGCCAGTCTCCATGGTACCACGCCATAGGGGATGATTATGTCGAACAGGCCTTCCTTGCAGCAAGAGAAGTACTGGATGCCCATCCTGAATGGGATATAAAGCTGTACTATAACGATTACAACCTTGACAACCAGAATAAATCGCGAGCTGTATACAGCATGGTCAAGGAACTGAATGAGAAATACCAGAAAAGCCATCCGGGCAAGCTGCTCATCGACGGTATAGGCATGCAGGGACATTATTCGCTCAACACGAATCCGGTCAACGTGGAAAAATCTCTCGAGAGGTTTACTTCACTGGGCGTCGAGGTGAGCATAACCGAACTGGATATCATGGCAGGGACGAACCATGAACTGACCGAGAAGCAGTCCATCCAGCAAGGATATCTGTATGCCGAACTATTCAGCATTTTCAAAAAGTACTCCGACAAGATCACGCGAGTGACTTTCTGGGGCATGGATGACGGTACGAGCTGGAGATCTTCCATGAATCCGACACTGTTTGACAAGAACCTGCAGGCAAAACCGGCTTATTACGGAGTCATAGATCCGCAGAAGTTCATGAGCGAGAACAAACTCGAGTACCTTGAATCGAACCGTTCACTTGCCAGGTACGGCACTCCGGTCATAGACGGGGAGACGGACGACATCTGGAGCAAGGCGCCTGCACTGAAGCTCAACCGTTACCAGATGGCCTGGGAGGGAGCCACCGGAACAGCAAGGGTGCTTTGGGACGAGAAGAACCTTTATGTGCAGATAATCGTAAATGATGCGCAGCTCGACAAAGCAAATGCCAATCCGTGGGAGCAGGATTCGGTGGAAGTATTCATAGACGAGAACAATGAAAAAACCACATTCTACCAGGAGGATGACGGCCAGTACAGGGTGAACTTCGAAAACACGGCGACATTCAACCCTGAGGGAATCGGCAAAGGCTTCGAATCTGCAGTCAAAGTTACGAAATCGAGTTACATGGTCGAGATGAAGATACCGTTCAGGACCATAACTCCGAAAGCCGACATGCAGATTGGGTTCGACGCCCAGATCAATGACGCGAAGGGCGGTGTCCGCCAAAGCGTTGCGAACTGGAACGACGCTTCCGGCAACGGATACCAGGATACGTCCGTATTCGGTACTCTGACACTGAAGAAATAGTCCGGAGGATGACATAATAGTGTATAATCATTCAACAATTTGTATGATTATACACTATTATATTTTACAAGCCAAATTTTAAAAAGAATTGCATATATATTAGTATTGACAAATAAATATTCTTAGTATAAATTTATAAATATGCAGACATAAATGCATAAAACGTATAAATATACACTTAGATTACATAAAAAGGAGAGAATGTTATGAAAAAACTGATAGCACTTGTGACTGTATTATCGTTGCTCATGGTCGGCATTCTGACAGGCTGCGGCGAAAAAAGCGGCGGCGGGGCCGGTGTGGTGAAGGTCATCGACATACCGCTCACTGAAGAGGAGTATGCGTTCGGCGTAGACAAGAACCAGCCTGAACTCCTGGAAGAAGTGAACAAGTTCATCGCGAAGATCAAGTCTGACGGGACATTCGACAAGATACTCAACAATTATTTCGGAGATGGGACTCCGTCACCTGTCACATCAGCGGAACTCGATCCGTCGAAAGACCAGCTTGTCGTGGCTACCAACGCTGCTTTTGAGCCGTTCGAGTATATGGCGGGGGATAAATACCTCGGCATAGACATGGAGATTGCAGGGCTCCTTGCAGAGCGTCTCGGGAAAGAACTTGTAATAAGCAACATGGACTTTGATGCCGTATGCCTCTCGGTCGGGCAGGGCAAGGCGGACATAGCGATGGCCGGCCTTACGATAAAAGAAGAGAGAAAGGAATATGTCACATTCTCCGATAAATATTATGATGCGGCACAGATGCTGATCGTCAAGTCTTCCGACAAGAGATTCGACAACTGTAAGACGACAGAAGACGTAGAGGCAGTGTTGAACGGCCTTGACAGCAAAACCAGGATAGGGGTACAGAACGGTACTACCGGCGAATTCTATGTCCGCGGCGACGAGGACTGGGGGTTCCCCGGGTACAAAGCTGAATGCGTCGGGTACAAGTCAGGTTCTCTGGCAGTACAGGATATGCTCAACGGCAATATAGACCTTGTCATCATAGATGAAGCACCTGCAAAATGTATAGCAGAAGCGTTCAATGAAATGAACTGATACCTTTTGTCGATCATACAGGTCCTGGGATAACGGGATGCGGTGCCTCGCCGGCCGCGGCAGGGCATCGCATCATGTCATTTGGTAAAATAAATTTTCGGTAGATATTCAAGGGGACGGCGATGGGTAGTTTTGAGAAGAAAGTAAACAGGTTCTGGGAGATATTCATAAACCAGAACGGCTACAATAAAGTTCTGACCGGACTGAAGAATACACTGGTCATAGCAGTTGTCGGTCTTGCGATAGGCATCATTATAGGAACGGTGATCGCAGCCATCGAAGTCATGCCTAAATATAAAAGGCTGCCGAGGATACTTAACAAGATATGTACATTTTACGTAGGGCTGTTCAGAGGTACGCCCATAGTCGTCCAATTGCTGTTAGCCTACTATGTCGTGCTGCCGCTGCTCGGTGTGAACTTGCCTCCTGTCAATGTGTGTATCCTGGTATTCGGGCTCAACAGCGGGGCGTATGTATCCGAGATAATGAGGGGCGGCATACTTTCGGTCGACCCGGGCCAGATGGAAGCAGGGCGCGCAGTCGGCCTGAGTTATACCGTAACGATGATGAAGATCGTCGTTCCCCAGGCAGTCAAGAACATACTCCCGACATTGGGCAATGAACTGATAGCGCTGGTAAAAGAAACTTCGGTAGTCAGCTTTGTCGGGGCGGCGGACCTTTATGTAGCATTCAGCTATATCGGCTCGAACAACTACGAGTTCATGGTTCCTTACCTTGCAATGGCGCTCATATATATCGTCCTGGTCATGATTATCGCAATGCTTGTAAAAATAATGGAAAGGAGCCTGAGAAAAAGTGATAGACGTAATTGATCTCAGAAAAAGCTTCGGCGGGGTCGAAGTGCTGAAAGGGATCACGACCACCATCAGGGAAGGCGAGAAAGTCGCCATCGTGGGTCCTTCCGGCAGCGGAAAAAGTACGTTCCTGCGCTGCCTCAACTGCCTGGAAGATCCCACTTCGGGCTCCATTATATTCGAAGGCGTCGACATTGCCGACATGAAGGTCGACATAAATATACACAGGCGGCATATGGGGATGGTTTTCCAGCAGTTCAACCTTTTCAACAACAAAACGGTGCTGGAAAACATAATGCTGGCGCCGCTGCATGTAAAACTCGCCGAATTGCGGAAAAAGAAACTGAAGAATGTATTTATCAGGCTGTATAACTTATTTGCAACGGATAAAAAGCCGCTTTATGAAATAAATACGACCCGGCAGCAGATCAGGCAGGAAGTGAGGGACAATGCTCTCCGGCTGCTGAAGAGGATAGGGCTCGAGGACAAAGCCGACGTGTATCCGTCAACGCTTTCAGGGGGCCAGAAGCAGAGGATAGCCATCATCCGTGCGCTGGCAATGAACCCGAAAGTCATACTTTTCGATGAACCCACATCGGCACTGGACCCTGAAATGGTGAAGGAAGTACTGGACCTGATTAAGCAGGTGGCGGAAGAAGGCATGACCATGGTGATTGTGACCCATGAGATGGGCTTTGCCAGGGAAGTGGCCACAAGAGTGCTGTTTATGGATGATGGACAGATACTCGAAGAGAACACTCCTGACAAGTTTTTCACTGATCCGCAGAATCCAAGGGCGAGGGAGTTCCTGTCAAAGGTTCTGTGATACTGGAGCATGGCAGCATTCAGGCCGGGAACGGCACCGGACCAGGCATATAACCCAGGCATATAACATGGAATGAAAAAAGCCTTAAGGAGATAAACCTTAAGGCCTTTTGAGCCGGCGAAACATCATCGGCTGAGTCAGTGTAAAAAGCGGGCAGGTCTGTGATCATATCAGCAGCATCATCAGCGGAAGCGTCACAATGGAAGCCAGGGTCGTGAAAGCAACGACACGGGATGCGAACCTGGAATCGCCGTCATACATTTCTGCGAAAATCGTCGTGGTCGCTGCCACCGGCATGGCTGTCAGAAGGACGCAGACTGTCATCGGCATTTGCGGGAAGCCCAAAGTCTTAAGCACCGTAAAAGAGAGCAACGGCATCAGTATGAGACGTATTGCGGAGATATAATAGAGATCCCATCCTTTGAACAGTTCCCTGAATTTGCAGTCGGCTACGGTTGCTCCCACTATCAGCATCGACAGGGGTATGGTCATGGAGCCGACGAGGTCCACTGCCTCGGCAACTGGTCCGGGCAGCCTTACAGAAAACATGAACAGGATGAAGCCCAACAATACAGCGATTATCCCGGGATTCAGCGCGATCTTTTTCAGGGATTCCCTGTCGAGTTTTCCCTTGCTGCTGAATACTGCAACTCCGTTGGTCCATATAAAGAAGTTGAATACGGCGACGAAAATGGAACCATACAGGATGCCTGTCCTGCCGAACAGGCCTTCGAGCACGGGGAACCCCATGAATCCGCAATTGGAATATACAGCTGCAAATTTCATAATTTTCTTTCTTCCGCCGTCAAACTTTGCGAACAGCAGTTGGCCGAGCAGTATCGATACCGTGTTGGAAGCAACGGCAAACAGGAATACGAGAATAATGTTATTCAAAATGTCCTGGGAGAACTCCATCTGAAATGAGGAAAGCACCAGCAGAGGGTTTGTGATTTTCAAAAGCAGTTCCGACAGTTTCTTGCTGACGGTATCGTTGATTATACCTGCCTTTTTGGCAATGAAACCGATAAACATAATAATGAATAGTATGAGTACCTGATTGAAAACAGTCACCGAGTTGCCCATATGTACCTCACAGTATGCAGATTTGACCGTGTTAACAGCCTTAGTCGATATTATACTACACAAATCCTTAAAAGTAATACAGAAATCCGGATGTGTATCAAACTTCCATCATGGATGCAGTCCCCCGTACGGAACAGCATGGCGGAATAATTTTGCTTTTCTTACAGATAATATCCTAATAAAATGCAGTATATTTCAGGAATGATCCTTTGTACGGATCATTCCGGACAAAACAGCAAGAAGGAGCAGTGAAGATGGATTTTAAGGAAAGCAGAACTTACGTCAATCTGATGAGGGCTTTCGCAGGCGAAAGCCAGGCAAGGAACAGGTATAATATCTCGGCGTCATATGCCAGGAAGGAAGGCCTGCAGATCATCGAGGCGATCTTCAATTACACGGCGGACCAGGAGAGGGCGCATGCAAAGGTGTTCTATGAACTGTTGAAGGAAGCGGCGGGAGAGACTATCGCCATAGACGGCACCTATCCGGTGGATCTGTACGACAGCACGCTGGAGCTGCTGCGGGCGGCACAGCACAATGAAAACGAAGAATGGGAGGATGTCTACAGGAATTTCGGCCTGACCGCAAAGGAAGAAGGCTATAACAGGATCGCCATGACCTTCGAGAACATAGCTAAAATCGAAAGGGTACACGCCGAGCGGTTCGGAAGATTCGCAGATGCACTGGAGAACGGAACACTGTTCAAAAAAGATGAAGAGATAGCCTGGCTCTGCACCAACTGCGGACATATCCATATAGGCAGGGAAGCGCCTGATGTATGCGCCGTGTGCAAACATCCGCGGGGCTTTTTCATCCCGTTTGTTGAATCCTTTGCAGCCAGGTAAATTTGCGGGATAATCAGTATTGCCTGATGCAATTCAAACATGTCCGTGCGTAACAAATCTGTCCGATAGTCGTGCAGATTCCGCAGTATGGGCAAGTCATGTGTTGATCCATATATAGGAGACAAATTCGCAGCGGGTACTGATTTGTTGCCCTGGGATCGTTATGCGGCGGCAAATCGGTGCCTGTTTTCCTGGTGTCCTGTTGGTTTCTGCTTTCTGCATATCCATATACATATATGGCGGCAGCCGCCGCTTTGCCACTGCAGCCATCAGGCTGCATCTGCGCCTGCATCAGAGATTTTGGATCATTTTCAGGCGCTGGAGGATATTTTGCTTTTTGAAGGTATCAGCAGTCGTCTCCGACACTGCTGTAATCGAAAGGCAGTCCTCATTTTTGCATTTCGGGCAGACGAGGCCTGAGCAGTCGAACACGGTATCGGCTTCGACAGTATCGCTGTATCCGCATGCGGCACAGCCAAGTGTGACTTTGAATTTCATATGGTTACCTCCGGTGGTTGCCTCCTGATGTGCCGAACATGTGTTCGGGATTTAATTATACATCTGCCGTGATGGATAATACAGGCCGGTATTTTGCCATACCGGCCTGTATAAATCAAATATTTTCACATGGCAAGCGGTGACATGGTTTACCTTATTATTTCACATAGTTTTGCATGTTCAGTGTATACCGGACCCTATTTGCATACTGCCGACTCATCTTACGGACTGTCCTGCTTCGCTTGCGCCCGGGCCGGTTTCCCTCACAGCCTGATGACTTTACCGAGGAAAAGGATCGTATTCGTATCATCTTCAGCGATTGCGAATATGAAAGGCCTGTCTGCTATAAAACTTACCGGTTCCAGTGCCGCTGCGGTGAACTGTACCTCAACTGAAGTAACTCCGGCTGCTTCGCTGCCCTCTTCATTCACTTCGATCACAGCCTTGTGAAGGACACTGCTGATATATATGTTTTCCCGTATGCCTGAAAAATCCGCAGTGCCGCTGAATGCTTCGCCCATTCCGAGCGCAGAAAGGCTTTCGCGCAGTTCTTTTGCGCCATACTCAAGCTTGAATCGCGGGACCTGGAGCTTCACATCATCAGTTGCGCTGAGACTGCTTTTTAGCGTGCCCCAGAATTCCGGCCGCAGGCCCGCTATAAACTCATCAAGGTCCGTGCCTTCTTCCGGCAGTATTAAATACATGGCAGTCTTTCCGCTCCCATACGGAAGCCGGACTGCTTTGTAATTTTCGCCTGAAGCGTATTCCACCCTGCCTTCCCGGCTCATCATCATGACTTTGCTTTTTGTACCGTCTGCATTGCTGAATTCAGCTGAGAATGTGTTTCTGGTGTCGAATTTCTTTGTCCAATGTCCCTTGAAATATATCGCATTGATAAGGTACATCAGGACATCCTGGTTTATCGGGGGACTGATGATTTTATCTATTTTACCTTTTGTTGACTTAGATATCCATCCATTGATTGTATCTGCGGCATTTTTGCCTGAAAAATCGATGACGGCGGCCTTGGCGCCGAAAACATCTTCGTTTGTTTCCAAGAATTCCTCGCTGACTGGCTTTCCGTCTCTTATCCATACTGAATTGCTGATATTGAGTTCGACGTTTTTATCGACTTTGTTAAGATATCCCAGGAGTTTCCTGTATGATTCATTGAGATCATCCTTATTTATACCGTCGTATCCCAGCGCGTTTTCCATTGCGGTTTTCGTCGATCCGTCTGCGCCCTGGTACGCCATTGACAGCGCAACAGATATGCTCAGCGGCGAAATGAAAATGTTTTGGTTTTTATCTTCTTTGCTCAGTTGTTTGAATATATCGAATGCGAACTGACGATTTGCTTCGCTCAGGCCTTGTGATTTGACGCCTGGCGCTTTCGGCCCGGCTTGGGCTGAAGTATCCTTTATTACGCTGTTTGGATCTGTCATACTTTCGTTTTCACGATCCGATGCGCTTCCCGATGAACAACCGGCATTACACGCCATAAGCGAAACTGCCAGCAGCAGGCACAGAATTTTTTTCATAATTGCATACCTCCTTAACATCTATTTTTGACGAGCAAAACCAGTTTATGTTTCATTGCATACCGACCGGCATTATGGAGTCCGAGGTGCTGTTAACTCCAGCATTGTTAACTGAAGATGCGAAGAAACCCGGGGATCCGGAACGGAAAATTTCGCCGGACCGGAACGCCAGGGACGCCGGAAGTGTTATAATATCCACAAAGACGAATGAGAGGGTATATGGATGGGGCATAACAGCGGCAGACAAAGCAACAAATTTGAGATCTGTGCGGAAGATATCACGATAGAGGTCGAGCGGAAAAAAATCAAAAACATGCATCTTCGGGTATATCCGCCTGACGGACATGTCCGCGTATCTGCACCCATGCGCTGCAGCGAGGATACGATCCGGTCCCTTGTGGCCTCGAAAATCGATTGGATAAAAAAGCACCAGGAGAGGATCAGGCGGAGGAATACCCGCGCACCGCTGAAATTTTCCGACGGCGAACTGCATTTTTTCAAAGGGAAGGAATACAGGCTCCGGGTAATCGAGAAAGAGGCAAAACCGCATGTGGAAACAAACGGCGATTCGCTTGTGCTTTACGTCCGCCCCGGGGCGGACGAGGAAAAGCGCCGTGCCGTACTTGACGAATTTTACAGATATCAGCTTAATCAGGAACTGCCTGGTATTATCGACAGGTGGGCAAAGAAGATGAATGTCAGAGTCAGCGGTTTCGGCATCAGAAAAATGAAAACCAAGTGGGGAACCTGCAATATAAAAGCCCGCCGGATATGGATCAACCTCGAACTTGCGAAGAAACCGCCGGAGTGCCTCGATTATATAGTGGTACACGAACTGGCGCATTTGCTTGAACGATACCATAACAGCACGTTCTATGGCTACATTGACCGGTTCCTGCCGCAGTGGCGTATATATAAAAAGGAACTGGACTCGTGATATTCCGGGAATGCACCGGCCGGCATGCCGCAGCGCCAGTCGTCATACTGCCGCGCTGATCCTCCCGATTATACGGTTTTTCGCAGGTGAGATCCAGCTTGTGGCGTATTTCATCGCTGCTTGCCAAAAATAGCTTGATTAAGGATATAAACTTTGCTATTCTTGTTAGTGTTTATGTTAAGCAGTTATCACTGCAGTGTGCTGATGTGAACGGAGTGTCGGTCATACTACAGGTTTGCCGGTTTATACATAATAACTGAACAGGGCATTATATTAACTCAGGGGGAGTAGATACGATGGATTATAGAAAGGAATCACTCAGGCTGCATAATGAATGGAAGGGTAAGATCGAAGTCATAAGCACTGTACCTGTAACGAACAAACAGGAGTTGTCGCTGGCTTATACGCCCGGTGTGGCGGAACCCTGCCTCGCGATCCAGAAGGACGTGGACCTGTCATATGAACTGACGAGAAGATGGAATCTCGTTGCAGTCGTGACCGACGGCACCGCCGTACTTGGATTGGGGGATATAGGCCCTGAAGCCGGGATGCCTGTCATGGAAGGAAAGTGCGTATTGTTCAAGTCGTTCGCGGATGTTGACGCGTTCCCGCTTTGTATACGTTCGAAGGACGTCGATGACATAGTGAAGACTATAAAACTGATCTCAGGCAGTTTCGGCGGCATCAACCTGGAGGACATATCCGCTCCGAGATGCTTCGAGATAGAAAGGCGCCTCAAGGCGGAATGCGATATCCCGATCTTCCACGACGACCAGCACGGAACCGCGGTTGTCACTCTCGCTGCAATGATAAATGCACTTAAGATCGTTAAGAAGGATATCAGGGATATCGAAGTCGTAATCAACGGATCGGGAGCGGCAGGCATTGCCGTAACAAGGCTGCTGATGGCAATGGGTCTGAAGAAGGTCATCCTTTGCGATACAAAAGGCGCCATATATGAGGGCAGGGAAAACCTGAACGCGGAAAAGGCCGAGATGGCGAAGATTTCGAATTTCGAAAAGAAGAAAGGAACGCTGAAGGATGTCATCGTCGGCGCCGATGTGTTCATCGGCCTGTCTGTGGCGGGTGTGCTGACAAAGGATATGGTCAGGTCGATGGCAAAAGATCCGGTCATATTTGCCATGGCGAACCCGACGCCTGAAATAATGCCGGACGAAGCAATAGAAGCGGGTGCCAAAGTAATCGGCACCGGGCGCTCCGATTTCCCGAACCAGATAAACAATGTCCTTGCATTCCCGGGCATCTTCAGGGGAGCGCTCGATGTCAGGGCAAGGGATATAAATGACGAGATGAAGATCGCCGCCGCGCAGGCAATAGCAGGCCTGATTTCAGACGACGAACTGAATCCCGAATATGTCATACCTGCTCCCTTCGATCCCAGGGTGTCAAAGGCTGTGGCCAAAGCTGTCGCCGATGCGGCTATAAGGACAGGAGTCAACAGGATCGGCGGCAGGTAAAACCGGCAGTATTTGCAGCAAACAGACAAATTACTAAAGGACATACAGGACAATATGCACAAAGATATATTGGAAGACATATAAGAAGGATCCGCAATGAACATTTTACTGGTGATCATATATCTTGCCTTTATCAGCCTGGGGCTCCCTGATTCGCTTCTCGGGAGCGCCTGGCCTGCAATGAGGGCGGACCTTGGCGCGCCTGTTTCGACAGCCGGATGGCTCGCCATGACGATCAGTGTGTGTACGATCATATCAAGCTTATTCTCAAACAGGGTCATAACCAGGTTCAAAACAGGGAAGGTGACTGCGGTCAGCGTGGCCATGACTGCAGTCGCTTTATTTGGATTTGCCTTTGCGCCGTCGGTGTGGTCCATGTTCCTCATGGCCATTCCGCTGGGGCTTGGAGCCGGCAGCATCGACGCTGGACTGAACAATTACGTCGCGCTCCACTACGAATCAAGCCACATGAACTGGCTCCACAGTTTCTGGGGAATAGGCGCGACTGTCGGACCGATGATCATGGCATACCATATCGCGGCGCAGAATGGCTGGCGATATGGCTACCTTACCATTGCCGCCGTCCAGGCCGTACTGGTCGCCGTACTTTTCGCTTCGCTGAAACTGTGGAAAAACGGAGCCGACACAAGCAGTTCCGATGACGGGAGAGAGGCAAGATACATCTCAAACAGAGAAGCGTTAAGGCTCCCCAATGCAAAACTTGCGATGATCGGCTTTATATTCTTCAGCGCTACCGAGTCGACCACCGGCCTGTGGTGCAGCAGCTACCTTTCCGCATACCACGGGTTTTCCGCCGCCGACGCTGCGACAGTCGCTTCCTGTTTTTACGGCGGGATCACGGTCGGCAGACTTATATCAGGATTTGTATCGATGAAGGTAAAGAGCCCGCTCCTGATAAGATGGGGCCAGCTCATATGCGTTGCGGGAACTTTGCTTATCATTTTACCGCTGCCTGCCGCTTTTTCTGTAACAGGCATCGTACTGACGGGCCTGGGGACTTCTCCTGTTTTCCCCGGCATGATCCACGAAACTCCAAACAGGTTTGGCAAGGATGTGTCGCAGGCGATCGTGGGTCTTGAAATGGCGGTGGCATATATAGGAGGTACCGTCTCAGCGCCTTTGTTCGGCCAGCTTGCGTCGCTTGTCGGTATCAGGCTGTTCCCGTACTATATACTGGCTTGCGTCCTGGTTATGCTGATCGCATCGGAAATGCTGCAAAAAAGGATAGAGGACCGGGACAGGCAGGGACAATTGGCTAAAATCGAAGGATAGAGGAAGATACGAAAAAATGAAAAATGAATAAGGGGAAAGCCATCAGCGGCCTTCCCCTTCACTGTATCTGCTTTGTTACCTGTACCCGAGGAGGAAGCAAATACAGCTTTATACAGAGTCGCACGTAATGTGTTTTTGCTGCTGCATACCTGTGGTACGCTGAAGTAGTACTCGGTGCCGTCTGCAAGCTGTCTGGAAACATTAGCTGTTATCATTGTCAGTATGGACACTGCTGCATATGATCTGCCGTGATGATCCCAAAAAGTTTTCCGTACCTGATACTCCTCCCAACAGACACAATACCCGCTATTAATAGTATGGCATAACTGTTGTGCCAGTTGGTTACAATACAGTGAATTTTACTTAACAAGAATATTACAATTTTGTGGAGAGGGCGGCGAGCGGAGTGCAGGGCCCGGGTCATATCCCGGCCTTGCGGTAATAGGACGGCGAACAGCCTTTTATTTTCCTGAATATCCTGTTGAACGTGGTCAGACTGTTGAAGCCTGAATCCATGGCGATCTCCAGGATCGACCTTTCAGTGGATTTCAGCAGCTTTGCCGCCTGTTTCACCCTGTAAGTATTCAGATAGCTTAGGAAGCTCTGGCCGGTATACTCCTTGAAAAGCCTGGAGAAATAGTATTCACTGAAGCCTGCTGCCTGTGAGATGTCTTTCAGCGTGATCTGCAAAGGGTAGTTCCGCTCAATATATTCGAAAGCTTTATTGATCTGCTTCAGCCCGGCTACAGTCCTGCTCCTGGTGTTTTCGGCACCCGGACAGGAACCGGCCAGGCTTCTTGAAACAAGCACTATTATGTCAAATATCCTTGCGTTTATGGATAATGCATATGCATAGTCCTTTTTTTCGTATTCGCTGATGAGTTCCATAACGCATTTTTCTACCGATACTTTCAGCTGCGGGCAGGTGTCGTCGCCTATCTTCGTGATCTTTTCCATAAACGGCCTCACATCGTTGATGCCGCCGAAACCGTCAAGTGATGATATATCGAACTGGATGAAGTACCTTTTCCCGCTTTTGCTGCAAGAGGTGATCTCGTGTATCTCTCCTGCGGGTATCAGCAGCAGTTCGCCATCTTTAAGCGAATAATCCGCCCCTGCCACATTGATGCAGCAGATGCCCGCGGCATTATAGACAAGTTCGGCCGCATTGTGCCAGTGCATCGGATATTTGAACTCGTCCGTCGTATTTTCCACAAGGCGGAAAGGATAACGCTCGGTGAATATTTCCTTTTCATGAAGGCCTTCCAATTTCATAAGAACACCTCGATATCATATTATCAGATATCCGGGGGTGTCCGCAATGAGTCGGAAGGCGGCCGCCTTCAGGCTTACTTTAGCCCTGTTGGTCGGCCCTCGTAAGAAACGGGGACGGTTCCCGAGTCTTGCGGGAACCGTCCCCGTTCAATGCATCAATATTCCAGTTCCATACGTTCGCCGGTGACCTCGAAGGCGATTTTCTGCACCGGTGTGCCGATCAGACTGATTGACCTTGCATCCGGCTGGCTGCCGCCTATGAAAACCTCGAAGGTGCCGGGCTCCAGGATCGCTTTGCCTTCATAATCGATGAGAGCCATCTGCCTCGGTGTCAGCGTGAAGGTCACTTCCTTCTCGCAGCCGGGCTCAAGGTAAACCTTCCTGATCCCGTTGAGCGACCACCGAGGCACTTCGACACTTGCCTCGACATCTTTCAGGTAAAGCTGTACGGTCTCTTCAGATGCCATGGAGCCGATGTTTTTGACCCTGATGCTGCATGTGAAATCCTCGCCTGCATTGATGACCGTCTTTTCAGCCTTTATCGGGCTGTATTCAAATTTGGTATAGCTAAGGCCGTAGCCGAACGGATACAGTGCCTCGTTTTCCATATACCTGTATGTCCTGTTCTTCATAGAGTAATCGCGGAAATCGGGCAACTCCTCGGTAGTCCTGTAGAATGTCACCGGAAGCCTGGCTGACGGGCTGTACTCACCGAACAGCAGCGATGCGACCGCTTCGCCTCCGCGGCCTCCCGGATACCATGCCTGGACTATTGCGGGTATATGTTCGTCTGCCCATCTGACCGCAAGGGCGCTTCCTGACAGAAGTACAAGGACGATCGGTTTTCCGGCGGCATACACCTTTTCCAGCAGTTCCTGCTGCAGGCCGGGAAGCTCGAGATTCAACTTGTCGCCGCTGGCGAATTCGTTGCCCGTATCGCCCTCTTCGCCCTCGATGGTTGCATCCAGGCCGAGACACATGATGACAACGTCGGCCCTTTCCGCACATGCCAGGGCTTCGGCGAACCTGTCCCGCGGTTCTGCGAGATTGGAACTCCTGTCCCTGTAAAGGTGGCAGCCTTCAGAGTAATAGACCCGTACGTCGTCGCCCACTGCATTCCTGATGCCGTCAAGCACAGTAACATACCTGTCCGACGTCCCGAAATAATTGCCCTGCAGTGCATCCCTGCTGTCTGCGTTGGGACCTATGACTGCTATGGATTTCAGTTTCTTTTTATCGAGAGGCAGCAGGCTGCCTTCGTTTTTCAGCAGTACCAGCGTCTTTTTCGCAACTTCCACGGAGAAGTCGCTGTGCTCCTTGCAGCTGTTGACTTCGTAAGGCGTGTCGGAATACGGTACGTTTTTGGGATCGTCGAACATGCCGAGTTTCATGCGTGTTACAAACAGCCTTGTTACGGCGCGGTCTATTTCTTCTTCGGTGATCAGGCCTTCCTTGTGGGCTATCAGCAGGTTAATGAACAGGTTGCCGCAATTGAGGTCGCAGCCGCTCCTGACAGCCAGTGCGACAGACTCGGGAGCAGTCTTCGTTACCATATGGCCTTCATAGAAGTCCTTTATTGCCCAGCAGTCGGAAGTGACATGGCCTTTGAATCCCCATTCGTTGCGGAGTATGTCGGTAAGCAGCGTTTTGCTGCCGCAGCAGGGCTCGCCGTTGGTCCTGTTGTATGCGCCCATGACGGCTTCAACTTTGGCTTCTTTGACCAAAGCCTTGAATGCGGGGAGATATGTCTCGCGCAGATCCTTTTTTGATACTACCGCATTGAAACTGTGCCTTTCGCTTTCCGGACCGCTGTGGACGGCGTAATGCTTAGCGCAGGCGGCGGCCTTCAGATACTTTCTGTCATTGCCCTGGATGCCTTTCACGAAAGCCACTCCAAGCCTTGCAGTGAGGTACGGATCTTCGCCGTAGGTCTCATGGCCGCGTCCCCACCTGGGATCCCTGAAAATATTTATGTTCGGCGACCAGAAAGTAAGGCCTTTATATATGTCGCGGTCGCCCTTGCGGACATTCTCATGGTACTTGGCTCTTCCTTCGGTGGAAATGATGTCGGCGATCTTATAGATCAGGTCTTCATCAAAGGTGGCGGCCAATCCGATGGCCTGCGGGAATACGGTGGCCACACCTGCCCTTGCCACTCCGTGGAGCGCTTCGTTCCACCAGTTGTAAGCCGGTATTCCGAGCCTCGGGATGGCAGGCGCCCTGTGCAGCATTTGTGAAACTTTTTCTTCAAGGGTCATGCGGGATACGAGGTCCTTCGCCCGCTCTTCAAAGCTGAGGCTTTCATCAAGGTAAACGGGTTTGGTTTCCATAACAAGTTACCTCCTTTGCTTTTTATTCATGCATATTTTTCTTCCAATAATACCGATTTACATATATACTTAATTCGATACTATATTTTTTTCGGCGTTAAATCAAATCAAAACTTGCTGACCATTGCTCAGTTTTTGCGCAACAGAGCATGTGCCGCGCGGCGGACGCAGCATTCAGCCCGGGCAGGAAAAAGGCTCATCAGATGCGCAGGCGGACTGCCGGCCTGAAATCTGGTAGTCGTACGTAACAGCGCTATAATAAACAGTTTGGAGGTAAGTTTATGCAAATCGGCAATGTAGGCACATTTTCCATCATATCTATGATAATATCGGCAGCATTGTCCATTTTGGTACCGATCGCCCTGATCATAATCTTAGGAATAAGGAAAAAATTGAACTGGAAAGCGATGCTGCTGGGCAGCGGGTTGTTCCTTCTTTTCGTAATGATACTTGAAAGACTTATGCACTGGGCAGTTCTGGGGCCAGATCCCGCCGCGTCTGCACTGTATCGGAATAAATGGCTGTATATGCTGTATGCCGGGTTTGCGGCCGGTATTTTCGAAGAGACTGCCAGGCTGCTCGGATTCAGATTCATACTCAGGGTATCCGAAAACGAAAGTATCGACACCGGCATATCGTACGGACTGGGGCACGGCGGCATCGAATCGATATTGATCGTCGGCATTTCGACCGTCACCAACATTTCTATGGCGTACATGCATAACTCCGGTGCCCTGAACAGTATGTACGCTGCACTGCCGGAAGCGGAACGGGAATCATTGAGCGAGTATATAAAACTGCTGGTGACGACTCCGCCATACGAGTTCCTGATGTCCGGATTCGAAAGGGTCGTGGCGCTTGTGCTGCAGATCTCCATGTCGCTGTTCGTACTCAAGGCTGTTTCTCAGAAAAAGTGGCAGTACTTCCTGTTTGCGATTCTTTTGCACGCCGGCGTTGACATAATCGCCGTACACTACAGCCTGGGAATGATAACCAACCTCTTCCTGCTTGAGGGTATCCTGGCGGTCATAGCCGTAACTTTTGCCGCTGTTGCATTCAGGACTTACCACGGAAGGGTGAAAATACAGCCGGAAAACATACAGTAAAGCGTATCGGGGAAGCACATCGGAAATTGTGACGGAACAAGGCCGTGAGCAGGCGGAACAGCGGCATCTGCCCTGATGTGCAATGTCGCTATTGATTATTTTTCTCCCATGCTCTATTATATTTAACATATCACCCAAAATCTGAGCAAAAGACCG
>ERZ795045.1338-NODE-1338-length-28134-cov-6.842551_pt1 | contig 28134 bp, 22 predicted proteins | sample MGYA00375129_ERZ795045 | MGnify/ENA primary metagenome ERZ795045 (study PRJEB30174, sample SAMN05720166) | activated sludge metagenome | isolation source: anaerobic digester from wastewater treatment plant | place: Japan | collected 2015-05-15 ...
TACAAAATTTAAGAAAAAAAATAAAAAATTTTTGCCTAAAAATAAAATCGCACCCAATGTATCACATTTTATTAAAAAATTATTGACATAAAATAATAAATTTGTTATTATAAAAACAAATTATTATGGACTTTCTAAAAAAGAGTCTTGACAAAGACTCTTTTTTTATTTAAGAAGTAATAGATTATGGAAAATAAAGAGATAAAAGATAGGTTAATTTTAGAGATAAAAAAAGATATAGAGATTTTTCTTGCTGAATATAATTTTAAACTTGTTGATATAGAAATAAGAAATGAGAAAAAGAGTCCTATTTTAACTATATATGTTTATAGTAGTGAGGATATGAGTGTAGATAGACTTGCTTTTTTAAATAAAAAGATAAGCAATGGTTTACTTTCTACTATAAATCAAGAATTTATAATTGAAATATCGAGTCCTGGCATAAATAGGGTTTTAAAAAATATAGAGGAATTTGAAATTTTTAAAGAAAAAGAGATGAAAATTTTAACAAATGAAGATCAATATATAATTGGTATATGTAAAGGTATATTATCTAATAATAGATTACTTATTTTGTCAGAAGGTAGAGAGATTTTTATTGATATAAAAAACATAAAAAAAGCAAAATTATTTGGATAATATTTTGTAAAGGAGTATTATATGATATTGGATTTAGCAAATTCAATTAGGGAAATTCATAATGAAAAGGGTATAAGTGAGGAATTAATATTATCAACCATAGAGCAGGCATTAAGAAAAGCGTATGAGAAATATTATGGAACTACTGAAAATCTTGTAATTAGAAATGATGATGAATTTGTTTTATCTATTTTTTCTAAAAAAGAGGTTGTAGAAGATGTAGAGGATGATCTTTTTCAGATTTCATTAGAAGATGCGAGAAAGATAGATAAAAAGGCTGATGTAGGTGATTTTGTTCTTGTACCTGTTAATCCTGAAGAATTTGGAACCATAGCAATAAATTCAGCAAAGCAGATAATTTTACAAAAATTAAAAGAGATAGAAAAAAATGCAAAATTTTCAGATTTTAAATCAAAAGAGGGTGAAATAATCATAGGATATGTTCAGAGAATTAAAAATAATAATATATATGTAGATTTAGGCAAGATTGAAGGTATTTTACCTCAAAAAAATCAGAGTCCATTGGAAAATTATCAGGTAGGAGATAGAATTAAATGTCTTGTCGAAAGTGTGGTTAAAAATAAGAGTGGAAATATTAATGTAATACTTTCCAGAATAAGTCTAGATTTTATTAAAAAATTGCTTGAAGTAGAGATACCAGAAATATATGAAAAGATTGTTAATATTTTCAAAATTGTAAGAGAACCAGGATACAGAACAAAAATTGCCGTATATGCAAATAAGGAGGAGATTGATCCAGTAGGTGCATGCGTAGGTCAAAAAGGTATAAGAATTCAGAATCTTATAAAAGAGTTGTATGGAGAGAAGATTGATGTTATAAAATGGAGTATTGATATAAAAAAATTTATAGAAAATGCTTTAACTCCTGCGAAAGTAAATGATGTAATAATAACAGAAGAGAGTGATAAAAAGGCGATTGCAATAGTGGATGATAGTCAACTTTCTTTCGCTATTGGAAAAAAAGGTTTAAATATTAAACTTGTAAATGAACTTACTGGTTGGACAATTGATGTAATAAGAACAGAAGAGGCAATAGAAAGAGGCTTAATAAGAGATGCAAAGTCTGACGCTAAAAAATTATTTAAAGATGAAGAGAATGAAATAGAAGAACTTGAATTGCCATTTAATATTAAGCAGGCATTGTATAATAATTCCATATATAAGATAGAAGATTTAATAGAATTTAGGGATATAGAAGATATAGAAAAATTAGATGGTTTTGATCATGATATGGCTGTATACTTAAAAAATTTTATAGATGAAAATTTTGAAATAGTAGAAGAATCTGATACAGAAGAAATAATAGAAGAAGGGGAAGAACAGGACGGAGTAGTTTATTATGAATGTCCAAACTGTGGGGGTAAAATTAGAGAGGATCAGACAAATTGTCCAAATTGTGGTATAGAGATAGAATTTGAGGAAGAGGAAGAATAAAAATCTTTTGTTTTAACTTGACAAAATTTTTAAAAAGTATATAGTAATTTAAAGATAGATTCATTTTATTTTTTGGAGAAAATATGGAAGAAAAAGAAATTAAAGGAGAATTAATTAAAAAAGAGAATGAAAGTTCGAAAAAAACAGTTGTTGTAAAGAAGAAAAAAGTTGTTATTAAGAAAAAAATTTCTCATAAAGATGAAGAGTCAAAAGAGATCGATAAATCTGACTCTATTAAGGATATAGAATCCAAGCAAGATATCATAAATGAATCTATCACTAAAAAAGAAGTTAATGAAAAGGAAAAAGAGAAAAAGGATTTTAAGAATAAAGAAGAGAAAAAAGATATAAAAAATTTTAGATATAGAGATAAAAGAGATAGAGAAGAAAAGAAAGAGGATGATAAAAAGAAATTTGAGAAAAAAGAAATTAATTTTGAAAAAAGAAAAATATTTATAAAAAAGAATGATGAAAACAAAAAAGATTCTGGTTTTAATAAAAGATTTAATGATAATAAAGATTTTAATAATAAGAGCAATATTTTAAAAAATATTACAAATAATCAAAATCAAAATCAGATATTACCAATTAATGAAAAAGATTTAGCAAGAAAAAAAATAAATCAAAAAAAATACGATAAAAAAGAAAATTTTATATCAGAGGAAGAAGAAGAAATTTCAAAGGCTTTTCTTATAAAAAAGAAGGAGAAAGCGGCTTTAAGTGCTGTCCCAGAACAGATAGATATAATTGATGTGATAACAGTTAGTGATTTAGCAAAGAAAATGAATTTGAAGGCGAGTGTCATCATTTCTAAATTAATGGAATTAGGAATGATGGTTACAATAAATGATAAAATAGATGCAGATACAGCAAGTATTGTTGCAAGTGAGTTTAATTGTAAGGTAAATGTTGTATCTTTATATGAACAGACTGTAATAGAAGAAGAAAAGGTTGACGAATCTAAATTTAAAAAAAGGCCGCCTATTGTTACTATTATGGGGCATGTTGATCATGGTAAGACAAAATTATTAGATGCTATAAGATCAGCAGATGTGGCTTCTCATGAGGCTGGTGGTATTACTCAACATATTGGTGCTTATACAGTTAAATTGGATAATGGTGAAATGATAACTTTTTTGGATACACCGGGACATGAGGCTTTTACAATGATGAGAGCAAGAGGCGCTCAGGTAACTGATATAGTTGTTCTTGTGGTAGCAGCTGATGATGGGGTCATGCCGCAGACAATAGAGGCTATAAATCATGCAAAGGATGCAAAAGTTCCAATTATTGTGGCTATAAATAAAATTGATAAACCAGAGGCAAATCCAGAAAGGGTAAAACAACAGTTAACAGAATATGATTTACTTCCAGAAGAGTGGGGTGGACAGACATTATATTGTAATGTGAGTGCATTAAAAAAGATTGGAATTAAAGATCTATTAGAAACCATTATATTACAGGCTGAAGTAATGGATCTAAAAGCTCCTTATGATGTCAGAGGAAAAGGATTTGTCCTTGAATCAAAAATAGATCATGGTAAAGGTGTTGTTGCCACTGTTCTTATTTTAAAGGGAACATTAAGAGTTGGAGATTCTTTTGTTGCTGGAATATATGCTGGTAAGGTTAGAACCATATACAATGATAAAGGTGAAAGAATTAAAGAGGCATATCCTTCTATGCCAGTGGAAATAACAGGTTTTGATAATGTTCCTAATGCGGATGATCCTTTTGATGTAACAGAAACAGAAAAAGAGGCAAAAATTATAGCATTAAAAAGACAGGAATTAAATAGAAGAGAAGATGCAAAATCTTTAAATAGAATAACATTAAAAGATTTACTTTCACAGAAAAAAGAGGGTGAAATTCAGGAGATAAAGGTAATAATTAAGGCTGATGTTCAGGGATCTGTTGAGGCAATAAAAGATAGTCTTGAAAAATTGAGTAATAATGAGATAAAATTGATAACAGTTGCAGCAAGTGTTGGTGCAATTAATGAGAGTGATGTAATGCTTGCAAAGGCAAGTAAAGCTATAATTGTAGGATTTCATGTTAGACCAAATCCCAAGGCAACTGCTTTAGCCGAGAAAGAAAAGATAGAGATCAAAAGATACAATATAATATATGATCTTATTGAAGATATTAAGGCTGAAATGGAGGGTTTAATAAAACCAGAACTTCAGGAAGAATTAATAGGAACAGTTGAAGTAAAACAGGTATTTAAAATATCAAAAGTTGGAACTGTCGCAGGTTGTGTTGTATTAAAGGGAAAAGTTAAGAGAAATTCTTTAATAAGATTAATAAGAGATGATGTTGTTATCTATTCTGGAAAAATATCAACCTTAAAAAGATTTAAAGATGATGTGTCGGAAGTATTAGAGGGTATGGAATGTGGAATCAGTATTGAAAATTATAAAGATATAAAAGAGGGAGATATAATGGAAGCTTACGAAATAAAGGAGATATCAAGAAGTTTGAGTGATGTAAAGAGTGATTCTAATAAATAGGTAATATTTCTATATAGAGGGTTTTGTTAAATGAAATATAGAATGGATAGAATAAAAAATTTAATAATTCAGGAGATAATGAAGGCGATTACAAATGGAGTTGTAAAAGATCCAAGAATTCCTAAAATTTTAACAATAACTCATTTAACTCTTAGTAAAGATTTTCATTATTGTCATGTATATTTTAGTATGATGGGATCTAATTCAGAAAAAAAAAATGCTGTTATTGGTTTGAATAGTGCTAAGGGTGTTTTGCAGAGGATAATAGCAGATAATATTAAATTAAGATATACACCATTGCTCGAATTTAGATATGATGAAGCTGCAGAAAAAGCTTTTAATGTTGATAGGTTGTTGTATGAATTATCAGAAGAGAGAAAAAAGAAAGAGAATATTAATAATCCAGAAAATATAGAATAAGAAGATCTTTTATTTTAATGATTTTCTAATAAAATTTAAAAATGATAGAGAGTGGCTTAATACTTGTAAATAAACCAGAAGGGATTACTTCTTTTGATATTATTCTTAGAATAAGAAAAATAATAGGAGTTAAGAAAATAGGTCATTCTGGAACTCTTGATAAAGAGGCAGAAGGCTTAATGCTTGTCTGTTTTGGTAAAGCCACAAAAATGCTTAATTATTTAATAGGGCTTGATAAAAGATATATTGGGCGGATAAAATTTGGTTTTCAGACAACAACAGACGATAGGGTAGGGGAGATCATTAATAGATATAATGGGGATATCTTTTTTGAAGTTATAAAAGAAAAATTAACTAAATATATAGGAAAAATAGAACAGACTCCCCCAAAATATTCTTCATTACATATAAATGGAGAGAGAGCATATAAGTTAGCGATTAAGAATGAAAATTTTTGTATTCCATCAAGAATCATTGAAATATATGAATTGAATATCATTGATTATAAAAATAATGAATTAACAATTGATATAAAATGTTCTTCTGGTACGTATATAAGAGCAATTGCAAGAGATCTTGGAATAGATACTGGCTATTTTGGTTATTTATCTTATCTTCAACGAGTTGAAATAGGCAACTATTGTTTAAAAGATGCATATTCAATTGAGGATATAGAAAAGGGTAATTATTGTATAATTAAGCCAGAAGATATACTTTATATGTTTGATAAAATAGAGTTAAAAGAGAATTTTTTTTCTCATTTTAAGAATGGTGCAAAATTATCTTTAAATTCTTTTAAGCAGGATATTTTAGAAAATAAAATATACAGGGTTTTTTGTAATAATATTTTTTTGGGATTAATAGGTTATTCTAACAGCATTTTGAAATATGAATTTGTTTATTAACTATGAAAATTTATAATAAAATAAATAAAAAAATAGATAAAAAAAAGAATGGCATAATCTCAATAGGTTACTTTGATGGTGTCCATATTGGGCATGAAAAAATTTTGAAAGAATTAGTAAGAATTTCAAATGAAAATAATCTTGAAAATTATGTTTTGACATTTGATAAATTACCGGTTAAGAATAGCCTAAAAAATATTCTTTTATTAGAGGATAAAATAGAGTTAATAAAGTCTTTAGGTGTTAAAAATTTAATTTTATTAAATAGCAATAATGGAATTTTTAATATTAAGGCAATAGATTTTTTATATATTTTAAGAAAAAATTTTAATATTAATAGTTTTTTAATTGCAAAAGACTTTCATTTTGGATTTAAGAGAGAAGGCAATGAAGAATTAATTAAGGCTGAAAATTTTAATATTTATAGGGTAGATCCAGTTATTTTTAATGGAGAGATTGTATCTACTTCGCTTATTAAGAATTTTATAATTAAGGGAGATGTGGATAAGGTTGTTAAATTGATGGATAGAAATTTTTATATTAAAGGCATTGTAAAAAAAGGAAAACAACTTGGAAGAAAAATAGGTTTCCCAACAATGAATATAATTGTGAATGAGATTATTTTGCCACAAAGTGGATCATACATAACAAAAACCTATATTAAAGATAAAGAGTTTTTTTCAATGAGTTATGTTTCTGATAATCTTGTGGAGACATATTTAGTTGGTTATAATGAATTTAAATATAACTTTAATATAAAAATAGATTTTTTTAAAAAGATAAGAGATAATAAAAAATTCAATTCATTAGAAGAGTTAAAGATTCAATTAAATGAAGATTTAGAATATTTAAAAAATTATTTTAATATAAGTTAGAAAATTTTTGACAAATTTAATATTTTTTGATATATAATTACAATTATTTTAGATTTTTCATAAAAATTTTTAGTGCGAATATTTTTTACAGGAGTGTTAGATGTTAACAAAAGAGTTAAAGCAAGAGGTAATTAAAAAATATGGCAAATCTGAAAAAGATACAGGTTCACCAGAGGTGCAGATTGCTTTATTAACAGAAAGAATTAATTATTTAACAGAGCATTTTAAAACTCATTCAAAAGATTTTCATTCAAGAAGAGGACTTTTAATGCTTGTTGGTAAGAGGAGAAGGCTGCTTGACTATTTAAAGAGAGAGGATATTGAGAGATATAGAAAGATTATTGAAGAATTAGGTATAAGAAAATAGTCTTATTTTTTTAGAACTCTTATAATCTAAAAGATAGAGAAGGGGGATATCCCCTTCTATTTTATTATTTGTGAAAGAGATAGTTTATTTCTTTTAAATAAAATGGATAAAATATGTTTAAGTTAAATCTCAAAGAAAATGTGGAAAAAATAATTCTTGATAATGGTATCACACTCTTGCTTGAAAAAATGGATTATGTTAATTCAAGTTCAGTCGGTTTTTTCTTAAAGAGTGGTTCAAGAAATGAAAAAGATAATGAGAATGGATATTCACATTTTTGTGAGCACATGATTTTTAAAGGGACAGAAAGGTATACAAAAGAGGATATATCAAGATATTTTGATGAAATGGGCGGATATATAAATGCATATACAACCCATGAGACAATTCTTGTGTACAATAAGATTCCATATTTCAATATTATGGAGAATATAAATATAGTTACGGATATGTTCAATAATTCTATTTTTGATCAAAAAGAACTTGAACTTGAAAAAAATGTTATATTAAACGAAATTAATTCAACAATGGAAGATCCTCAAGAAAAAATTCATGAAGATTTTATGTTTAATATTTTTAAAAATAATCAGTTAGCCAAACCTATTATTGGGAATAAGGATTCTATTTTAAATGTAAGTAGAGATAATATTTATGAATTTTATAAAAACTATTTTTCTAATGAAAATATTATAATATCAGTGGCAGGAAATTTTGAAAAAAATGAAATAATAGATTTTTTTTCTAATGTCTCTTTCAGAAAAGGTATAATTAATAGTGAGAGTAGAGCAGTTCAGAATATAAAGGGATATGATTGGACAATTATGCATTCAGAACAACTTCATATTTTAACAGGCACAGCAAATTTTAATTGTGATAATGATATTGATTTTTTTAAATGTGGTCTATTTAATCTTATTTTAGGTGAATCAATGTCTGGAAGATTATTTCAAAAGTTAAGAGAAGAATTGGGATTATGTTATTCAGTTTATAGTTTTTTTAATAAATTCAAATATGAAAATCTTTTTGGGATATATCTCTCTATTTTACCGAAAAATATTGATATAACAATGAAACATTTATCAGAAATAATAAAAAATTTAAAGAGGAATGGCATAATAAAAGAAGAACTTGAAAAAGCAAAAAAACAGAAGATTGGGGAGTTAATTCTTAATTACGATAATATTCAAAATAGGATGAAGAGAAATGCCTTATTGGAGATAAGATATAAAAGACATCTCTCTTATGATTATATTATAGAGTTGATAGATAAGATCACTGTAGAAGATATCAATAATTTAATAAAAGAGATTTTTGTTAAAGAAAATTTTTTTACTCAATTTTTATATAAGAAAAAGTTAAAATTTACTGAAATGGACTTTTAATTATGAAAGAAGCAGTTAATATTAAAATAAAATTATTAAATCAAAATGCTAAAATACCAATAAAAGCAACAGAGCATGCAAGTGGCTTTGATCTATTTTCAGCAGAAGAGGCTATTATTAAACCAAAAGAATTTAAGGCAATATCCACAGGTATTGCTATTGAGATGCCCCAATATATTGAAGCACAAATAAGGCCAAGAAGTGGACTTGCAATGAAGTATGGTATTACTGTTTTAAATGCACCAGGGACAATTGATTCAGATTATAGAGGAGAGATAAAGGTAATCTTAATAAATCATTCTAATAATGAATTTAAAATAGAGGTAGGCACAAGAATAGCGCAGATGGTATTTACTGAAATTATAAAATCAAATTTTCAGCAAGTAGAAAGTCTTAATGAATCAGATAGAGGAGATGGTGGTTTTGGCTCCACTGGATTACAATAGATTTATTCATCTTTAAGATTTTCGGATATAAGTCCAAAAAATGATTTTTCATCTTTATTAGAACTATAAAACCATCCTAAATGATTAAGACATTTATTACACATTGCAAATTGCCAGCTAAATCCATCAAACCAAGAAAATTGTTCGGTTTTTTCACCAGTTACAAAACATCCTTTTGCATCAGAATAACAATTTATATTATACATAATTCCAGATGGATTTACAAATGTATGATTTACAGAATTATTTATTGATATCTCTTTTGATGTATCTGTTATTTTATTATTACAGAATTTACATAGAATATTTCTTTTTTTCTTTTTTTTAGAGAATTGTTTTAATAATGACTCTCTCTTTTTATTTAATAATTGAAATATGACAAACATAAAGAAATTATATCAGAAAAATTATTTAATTAAAATATTTTTTATTCTAAAAATTTAATTCTGATCTAACTTTATAAACTAAAATGTAAAATTCTCTCCAAGATATAACTTTCTTACCATTTGATCATTAACAAGCTCATAAGAACTTCCGGATCTAAATATATTTCCAAGATTTATAATATATGCTCTATCGGTAATTTTTAATGTCTCTCTTACGTTATGATCAGTAATTAGTACTCCAATATTTTTCTCTTTTAAACCAGCAATTATGTTTTGAATGTCTGCAACGGCAATTGGGTCAACTCCAGCGAATGGCTCATCTAATAGTAAAAATTTAGGTTTTAATACCAATGCTCTTGCTATTTCTGTTCTTCTTCTTTCTCCACCAGATAAAGAATAAGCCTTTTGTTTAACCAACCTTGAAATTCCTAAATCATTTATAACTTCTTCTTTTCTTTGTTTTTTTTCACTATCCGGAATATCAAGAATTTCAAGAACTGCATCAATATTTTCCTCTACTGTTAATTTACGAAATATAGATGCTTCCTGAGAGAGATAGCTTATTCCTAATCTTGCTCTTTTATACATCTGTAAGAATGTAATTTTATGATGATCTAAAAATATGTCGCCTGATGTTGGCTTTATAAAACCAACAATCATATAGAATATTGTAGTTTTTCCGGCCCCATTGGGACCTAAAAGGCCAACTATTTCGCCCTGTGACATACTAAAAGATGCATCATTTACAGCGACTTTTGTGCCAAATCTTTTTATAAGATGCCTTACTTCAAGAATAGATTTCTGATTCTCAGATTTTAGATTATTCTCAATTCCATTATAACTTAAATCCAGATCCATTTCAATTTTCCATTTTTGATTAGGATATTATCAAAAAAAAATAATTTTGTCATTATTTTTTATTTCATTTTATAAAACAAAATGAGCAGATTTTAGTTATATAAATATTTTTTTATAGAGTATAAATAGTTATAACATTTATTAGGTTTACAAAAATTGAAACTCAGTAAAAGAGAAATCGTAAGAGAAATATGTTAAATAGCGGTATAGTTTAGCGATGGGGCGGGGGATATCTTGTCCAATTTTCTTTACCCTCACTTTATTTCTTCTCATGCTTTCTATCTCATCGCTTACTTTCTTTACAATATTCATAAATTCCTCTTCTCCATATTCTTCAATCCCCTCAAAATATACCTCCAGTATTTCCCTTATTAGTGTCGCCATACTAAAGGTATTTAATTGATGATGGATCATCTTTAATTGATTGTATACCTCTTCTGGTAAATATGCTCTTATCCTCTTAGTTGCATTAGTACGTGGATAGTCTTTTTTTCTTATTGGTTCTTCAATATGTTTTTTTGTAAGAAAAGAAAGCATTTTTAATAATATATCTCTCACTATGGATGAGATACTTTTGTTTTTTTTATTTTTTAAATTTTTAATTTTTTCATATAAATCTTTATTAACAACAAATTCAAACTCAAACATATGTTCTCCTTTTTATAAAAATAAAAAACCCACTTAAGTGGGCTTGTAATTTCTATATAATTAATCACAAAATTTTTAAGAAAATCCTTTACAAGTTTTTAGGAAAATAACATTTTTTTTAAATATTTTTTTTATTTTTTTAATTTCATTTGTTTTTTTAAAAGAAAAGTGATATAATAATTTTACAAAGGGGATATATGTCTACTTATGAATCAAATCTAAAAAAGATAATTTTAATTCTTTCTGTATTTTTAGTTGCTTTGATCTTATATTTAACTCATAAAATGTCGGGTTTTCTAATACCGATATTTTTAGCATTTTTTACTGCTTTATTATTTCAGCCATTATTAAAAAAACTGGAAAAAACTAAAATTCCTTCATGGATTTCTACTATATTGGTGATTTTATTATCAATATCATTATTGACAGCGTTTCTCTTTATTCTTATATCATCTTTACAAAATTTTTTAGATGATTTTCCAGTGTTAACTAATACAATTCAGACAAAAATTATTGAGATTATATCAAATATTTCTGAATTAGAATTTATTAAAATATTTGGCGGAGAACAAAAGTTAAAAAATCTTATTTTTGAATTTTTTGCAAAAATTAATTTTGGAGCATATATGATTTCTACTATTAATAAAACATTAGGAATTCTTAAAAATTTTTTTCTTTATATTTTTGCTTTAATTTTTATTATGCCGGGTATTAATAAAATTTCATATAGAATATCAAAAGCATTTCCAGAGAATAGCCTTAAAATTAATAAGATTATTATAAATATTACAGAACAAATTCAGAGGTACATTGTAGTAAAATCAATAATAAGTTTTATAACTGGGGTTTTAACATTTTTAGTCTGTTTTATTTTTGGAGTAAAATATTCTCTATTATGGGGATTATTTGCTTTCCTACTGAATTATATACCTTATATTGGTTCTATCATTGCGGTATTTTTACCAGTATTACTTGCATTTGTTCAGTTTCCAACTATTGTTAAGCCATTACTTATTCTTACTTTTTTAATTGTTATCCAGAATATACTTGGTAATCTCCTTGAACCTAAATTTCAAAGTCAGGGTTCAAATTTAAGTTCAATAGTTATATTTACTTCTCTTTTAGTATGGGGATATATCTGGGGAATTGCTGGTATATTTCTTGCTGTCCCTATTATGTCGGCATTTAATGTTGTCTGTCAAAATATAGAAATATTAAAACCAGTTACCTATCTTATTAGTGCCAGACACAAAAAAAAGAAAAAGAATCTAAATTTTAAAAAGATTTAGTAAATAGGTTCTATAAAGGGTAAAATATAATAAGGTATATTTTTCTCTTTTTCATAAAGATTAAAAAATACTTTTATTTTTTTATACAAATTGTTTGATATTTTATCTACTATATTTTCAGAATAAAATAAATTACTCTCCCCATTCATTATCTCATCCCAGAAACTTGGAGGTTTTGGATATAATACAATAGAATAATTTTTTATTTCATTCTTTACAACTGCGTATTCTATTGCTTCATTTAGGCCACCAATCTCATCTATAAGTTTATATTTTAAAGCCTCTTTACCACTCCAAATTCTACCTTCTGCTATACTTGAAATTTGATCTTTTGAAATATTTCTTCCTTTCATTACATGATTTATGAATTCCTCATAGGTTTTTTGCATTGAATTTAGAATTATTTTAACTTCTTCATCTGTGGCTTTTCTTGTTGGATTTAAATAATCATCATATTTATATTCTTTTATTGTTTTATAATTTATACCTAAATTTTTAGTCAATTTTTCCACATTAACTAACATAAATACCACCCCAATAGAACCAGTTATTGTGGTATTTGATGCAAAAATTCTTTCTGCCTCTGAACTTATATAATATCCGCCAGAAGTAGCAATTGGCCCCATTGAGACATAGACTGGTATACTCTTTTTTAGTTCATTTAATCCTTTTAACATTAATTCACTTGCCAATGCACTACCACCAGGCGAATTTACTCTTAATATTATAGCCTTTATTGAAGTATCTTTTTTTATCTCTTCTATATCTTTAAGAAAAGATTTTGCTCCAATCATATCCCCATTTGCTCTGTCAGAGCCAGTCCAGTAATTTGTTATTGTTCCTTCTACATATATAATTGCAATTTTATTTTGAGATATCTTATCTTTAAGTAGAGTAGAGTAAGATGATATAGAAATTCTTTTACAATCTTTTTTACCTATTTTTTCAAACATCTCTTCATAACTAAGCATATCATCAATAAAGCCATATTCTTTTGCCTTTTCTGGTGTCATATAAATAGTGTCTCCGTTTGCTATTCTTTGTTTAATTATATTTTTGTCAATATTTCTATTTTTTGCTATTGTTTCTATAAAATCTTGATTTATATTTTTTATCAATAATTCATAAGATTGTTTTAATTCTTCTGATATATCGTTTTTTGAATAATTTTCATATGCTCCTTTATATTTACCTATATGAAATACATTAAATTCTATACCAATCTTATCAAAAGTGTCTTTTAAATAGGGCATTGATATAGAACTACCATTCAGAGACAAAAAAGAAGAATTTGTTGGTGGCATATAAATATAATCTGCTATTGTGACAAAATAATAGTTAGAATTTATACCATTTGACAACCATGTATAAACTTTTTTACCGCTTTTTTTAAATTTTTCAATGGATGACATAATTTCACGCGCGTGAACTCTTGAATAAAATGTCATATCTCCATTTATTACTATACCTTCTATTTTAGGATCATAAGCAGCCATTTCTATTGATTTTAAATATTTTATTAACTCTATTTCTCTTTTTCTTTCAAAAGGAACTATTGTTTCTCTTAAAGGTTTCTCTTTTATTTCTCCATTAAAGTCAAGTATAAGGTAAGAATTTTGATATACAATTGTCCTATTTGAGTCTACTAAACTTATAGAAATACCTATTATAGCAATAATAGTTAAAATTATTCCAAATATAATTCCCAAAAGTATTAATCCAGCAACCTTCAAAAATTTATTCATAATTTTCCTTTTGTTATTTTTATTTTTAAATTATTGAATTATATATCAAAAATTATTCTATTTGTCAAAAAATATAATAATTTTTAAAGATTATTTAATTGACCATACATTTTTTTTTTGATATATTATAGAAAAATATAATAAAAAGAGGTAGACTATGTCTATTGATGGATTTTCTGCTGAGGATATTTTTTATCAATTAACGGGTTATACTTATAATGATATCATTCTATTACCAAGATATATAGATTTTGATGTTAAAGATGTTGATTTAAAGACAAAGTTAACAAGAAACATTGTCTTACAACTTCCTTTTGTCTCTTCTCCAATGGATACTGTAACAGAAGAAAAGATGGCTATTTATATGGCTTTATTAGGTGGAATCGGAATTCTACATTTTAATAATACAATAGAAGAACAATGCGAAATGGTAAGAAAGGTTAAAAGATATGAAAATGGATTTATTACTGACCCGGTTGTTTTGAGTCCAGAACACAGGATAAAGGATGTTTTAAATATAAAGAAGACTTTAGGTTTTTCTGGTATACCAATTACAGAGGATGGGACATTAGGAACAAAACTTTTAGGTATAGTTACTGCAAGAGATATAGATTTTGAGAAGGATACTGAAAAGAAACTTAAAGAAGTTATGACTACCAATCTTATTACAGCAAAAGTAGGCATTACTTTAAGTGAGGCAAATGAGATTTTAAAGACAAAAAAAGTTGGTAAACTTCCAATAGTGGATGAAGAAGGTAGATTAAAAGGTCTTCTATCAAGAACTGATTTAAAAAAGAATAGAGATTTTCCACTTGCAACAAAGAATAAAAATAAACAATTAAGAGTTGGAGCTGCTATTTCAACAAGAGAAGAGGATAAAGAAAGGCTTGCAGAACTTGTAAAAAATGGTGTAGATGTAATTGTTATAGATTCTGCTCAAGGATATAATAAGTATCAGATAGAGATGATTAAGTATATTAAAAAAACATATCCAGAAATAGATGTTATTGCTGGAAATGTTGTTACAGAAGAGCAGTCAGAAGGTTTAATTAAGGCAGGAGCAGATGCTTTAAGAGTAGGAATGGGACCTGGCTCAATATGCACAACTCAGGAGACAATGGCTACCGGAAGACCACAGGCAACTGCTGTTTATCATTGTGCAAAAATTGGTAGAAAAAACGGAGTGCCAATAATTGCTGATGGTGGTATAAGTGTAATTGGACATATAATGAAGGCTCTTGCATTAGGGGCTCACACTGTAATGATGGGAAGTCTACTTGCAGGGACTTCAGAGTCTCCAGGTGAATATATTTATAAAGATGGAGTTAGATTAAAGAAATATAGAGGTATGGCTAGTCTTGAAGCAATGAAAGAAGGTGGTGGAAAAAGATATTTTGTGGAAAATGATACAATAAGAGTTGCACAGGGGGTTTCTGGTGCTGTTATTGATCGTGGAAGCCTTGTTGATTTTATACCTTATCTTGCTCAAGGGCTAAGATATGCTTTTCAGGATGTTGGGTATAAAAACATAGATGATCTTCATAATGGTATGATTACTGGCGAATTGAGAATGCAGATAAGGAGTATTTCATCGATTAGAGAAGGTGGAGTTCATGATCTCTATCAATATGATAAATATATGATTTAATTGACTTTTAGAGTAAAATATATTATATTTTTAAATCATAAGGGGATGCACTGGATTCGATTGGAATAGTTGTGCTAGATGTCTGCATGCAGTGGTGTGGGGCCACTATAAAATCCACAAAAAAATAAATGCAAACGAAAGTTACGCTTTAGCAGCATAGTCTGTTAACGATCCTTGCGAAGTTTCTCCCTGTACTTCAATAGGATCGTAGGCCAACAGGGATAGGACAATTGATACCTATAAGATTGTCCGAAAATTTATAGGTTGCGTAATATGATAGGAGTGTCAATAGCCAGTCATATTACTAAGAAAATAAATATTGACTAAGCATGTAGTGGACACTGGTGCATATTTCAAGACGCGGGTTCGATTCCCGCCATCTCCAAAGTTAAAAGATCAAATTTATCTAAATTTATTAGAATTTTTTTCGTTTTTCAAATCTTTTATTTTTTCAATAGTAAACTTCTTTTAAAGCCACTTTAATATAATTTTTATTGAATAATAAAAATGTTTGATTAAGTTTTTTAAAGCTTTCTCTTGAAATTTCAAAAACAGATTTAAATCTGAAATAAAATATAAATAAAATATAAATAAAAACTTCCTATAAGATATATTATGTCTACTTCTATGTAAATAGAATGTGAATTTTTTATTTTTTTTAATCTCTTTTTTTAACTTAATTGTTTATTGTTGTAATTTTATTTTCAAGTTCAATAAAGATATCAACAAGTATTCTGTTTAAAATATTAAGCCCTTTTTCATTTAATCTTATATTCTCTTTAATTTCAAATAGATCATTATATTTCTTTATACTATTTTCTAAGAGAAAAATTGGATTTAAATCAAATCTATTTATAAATTCTGAAATATTTATACCATCAGTAAGTCTTAAAGACATAAGAAAAAATTCTTTTAATATATCTATTTTATTTAATGTTATTATGTTTTTATAATTATTATTAATGTAAAATTCTAAATTTGAGGCATTTTCTATTCTTATATTTCCTATTTTACTATGAGCAGAAGGACCAAGACCTAAAAAATCTTTATATTTCCAGTATGCTAAATTATGCTGGCATTGTTTCTCTTTTTTTGAATAATTTGATATCTCGTATCGTATAAAATCATATTTTGCTAACAATTCTTTTAGTAAATTTTCATATTTTATTATTTTTTTTTCATTTATTTTAATTTTTTCTACTCTACCCCAATAACTATTTTCAGAAATAGTAAGTTCATAAAAAGATAAATGGGTTATATTATAATTTTTTGATAAAATATAATCAAGTTTTTTTATCTCTTCTTTTGGATCAGAATATAGTAATCCTATAATAAAATCAAGATTTATATCTATTTTATGATTTGATAAAATTTCTAAAGCATTCTCTATACTTTTTAATGAGAAATAGTCTCTATTTGCATAATTAAGACTCTTTTTATTAAAAGATTGAATTCCAAGTGATATTCTTTTTACTTTAAAGAGTATTATTTTTTCTACTATTTCATTTAAAATATTAGATATATTACTTTCAATTGTATATTCTTTTATACTATTTAAACTAATACTTGAATTTATAAAATCATTTATTTTTATAAAAAGATCAAAATCAATTAAAGGATTGCCACCACCAAAGTATAATGTTTTTAGATTAAAGTTATAGATATCTTTATAATAACTAAATTCATTTTTTAAAGCATTAAAATATTTTTCTGATAGATCATTTTTATATATTGTAGAGTAAAAGTCACAATATTTACATTTTTTATAGCAAAAAGGTATATGAATATAAAGATGCTCTATAATTACTCTACCCTTTTTATTTATATTTATTTATAAAGCCAAAAGAAGAAATAGGCCAGTATTTTAAAACTGCCTTTCCAATAATTTGATTGGAGTCAATAGGTCCCCATATTCTTGAATCAGCTGATACTGCTCGATTATCACCTATAACATAGTATTGATTTTCTTTTAGTATTATTTCATTTTGAATAATCATTGATGAAATTAATGGAGAATTTTCCTCTGTCTCTTCTATTACTTTATAGTTAAGATTTATAACTTTTTTTTCATTAATTTCATTAATAAGTATAATAACTTTATTATTATTTATCTCAAATTTTATTCTATCTCCTGGAATACCTATAACCCTTTTTATATACATATTTGCATCATAGTTTTTTAAAAAAGAAGAGATATCAACTAAGGAAAATGTAAGAGTATATATCAATGAAGATAATGATCTAAAAAGATGATTTGTGTTATAATACTCTTTTGATAAAAATATTATAACATCTCCCCTTTTTATATTTTTAGTTGCATTAAAAATTCTAATATCTGTAAATGGTAGCTTCGGCCCATATATAAATTTATTTGCAAGAACCCTATCCCCCTCTGATATTGTAGGAAACATAGAATTTGAAGGAACCTTATAAGCTTGCATTATAAAAGAATTAAAAAATAAGACAAATAAAACTGCTATTACATATATTAAGATTATATCTCTTATAATTTTCTTTTTATTTACTTTTTTCTTATAATACTCATATCTCGGCATTTTTGTCCCTTTTAAGATATAAATTATATAAAAAAACTGAAATATTGTCAAAATTTTTTTTATTTTAAATTAAAAATATCTTGAAAAAAAAAAGAAAAAAATTTATATTTCTAACATAATAAAAATATTTAAAATAGGCGGATTTTTTTTATATGAATGCATATGAAAAAGAATTAAACTATATTAAACATCTTTTTGGACCAGAGGTCTTTAAAAGAGGGATGGAATATTATAAAAAAGCACATGTCTCAAACATTGTAGATATGGGTAATAAGATAACTTCAACGGTTGATGGGTCTGTTGCTGGAAAGGTATATAATGTTACAATTGAAAAAACATCAGATGGTAAAATAACAAATTCAATTTGTAGTTGTCCTTATAATTCGTTCTGTAAGCATGGTGCTGCAACTATGATTTATTACATAAAACATGGTCCACATAAGGTTATTGAAAAGGAGATTGTTAATCCTCTTACTGTAGTAAAAGAAGATATTAATAAAGAAATTGTATTTGAGATAGGAGAAAAATCAAAAGATTCTAATTTTAATAACATATTTAATTTTTTAACTTATCCAAAAAAGGAAAAACTTGAAGGAAAAAATATTAAAGAAAGATGGAAACTGATATTTTTAATAAAAAAAGACTATATGTCTTATTATGAACATAAAGATCGCTTGATTTTAACACCCGGGCTAATATATATAAAAAAGGATGGTTCTTTTGGTAGAGTAATAGATTTTAAAGAAGAAAAGTTAACAGAACCTATCGAAGATGAATTAGAGATAAAATTATTTAATAATCTTTTTTTAAAAAATTACTATAAAGATGATCTTGAAACATATTTTGAATTTTTATTACAGAATAAAGATAGAATAAACCTTTATTCTGAAGGTTATAATTATTTTAGTTATACTAAAGTTCAATTTTTAGAAATTGATAAGGTTATAGTTGATTTTAAATTAAAAGGTATAGATTTTAATACTAATACGCCTGATTTTAAGGTAAATATTACCTTATTAACAAAAAATAATGAATCAATACTCTTAGAAAATAGAGATAATAGTATCTCTATTTCTCTTGATTATATAATTATACTAGATAATAATGGCAGACTCTTTTATAAAAAGACAAATTTCAATTTTATTGAATTTCTTAGAAGAATTTTAAAACATTCAACTTTTTATAAAGAAGATATAGATTTCTTAAAAAAGATTGTTGAGGAGAAGTTAAAAGATGAGGTAATATTAAATTTTAATAAGAAAAAAATTAAAATTTTAAATATTTTACCAAAACCGATTCTGGAATTATCAAATCACTTTGGGGAAAAAGAATATTCTTTTATTGATATATTCTTTAACTATCGCGGAAAAGAAATAAGATATCATTATGATTTTAAAATTTTTCAATTAGAAGAAAATATAAAAGAAGATGAGATAGTTTTAGTAAAAAGAGATATATCATTTGAACAGGAGGTTAAAAAATATCTTAAATATAAATTTAAAAAGGCTCATATAGATGATTATGGTTCTTTTATTTTAGAGCAAGATTTTGTTTTAAACATACCTCTTAAAGAATTTCTTATAAACTTTGGTTTGCCATTGATGGATGAAGGGTATGAATTAAGATTTAAAAATCAAAAAATAAAGATTAGTAAAGGTGGTGGCTTTAAATTAAAACTTAATATTACTACTGGAATTGACTGGTTTGATGTAAGTACATCTTTTGTCGATGAAGAGGGAAATGAAAAAAAATTCAGGATAGATCATAACGTTATAAAAACTGGTATTGTAATAGTCGAAGATAAATTCTATATTATGTCAAAAGATGATATTAAGACCATACAAAGACTTACAGAAGAAGGCCTTGATGAAAATGGCAATTTAAGAATTCCAAAAATAGATTTTACAGCTGTTGAGGTTCTTTATAGTGCAGTAACAGAGAAAGAAAGAGATAAAAATCTGGAGTTAAAATTTTTTAATGAATTGGCAAAGAAAATAAAAGATTTTAAAAAAATTGATAAAAATCCTCTACCTAAAGAATTTAAGGGTAAATTAAGAGAGTATCAGGAAGGTGGTTATAACTGGCTTCATTTTTTACATAAATATAATTTAAATGGCTGTCTTGCAGATGATATGGGACTTGGAAAAACAGTTCAAACACTGGCTTTTTTGCAGAGTCTTAAAGAGAAAGGTGAATTAGGATTATCTATGCTTGTTGTACCAGTTACAACTGTTGCAAACTGGGAGAATGAGATAAGAAGATTTACCCCAGAATTAAGATTTGTTCGTCATCTTGGAACAGATAGAGTTAAAGATGATAAAGATTTTTTTAAAGATTTTGATATTATAATTAGCAGTTACCATACTTTAAGAAATGATATAGAATTTTTTAAGGATATTGAATTTGATTATTTAATTCTTGATGAGGCACAAAATATTAAAAATAGTAGGTCTCTTCTTTTTAAAACAGTAAAAATTATAAACTCAAAACATAGATTAAGTTTAACTGGAACCCCTATTGAGAATAATACATTTGAATTATGGTCACAATTTAATTTTCTAAATCCTTCATTATTAGGAAATTTAAATGATTTCAAACATAAATTTGTCTATCCTATTGAGGTTCATAAGGATAAAAACGTAGTTGAAAAATTAAGAAAAACTATATATCCTTTTATATTAAGAAGAAAAAAAGAGGAAGTTGCAAAGGATTTACCAGAAAAAGAGGAGATAATTGTTTATTGCGAAATGAATAAAGAACAGAGAGAATTCTATAATGAATTAAGGGATTATTATAGGGATCATATTGGAGAGACAATAGTTAAGAATGGAGTTATGAGTTCTGTAATTCAGATACTTGAAGCATTACTTCGTTTAAGACAGGCATGCCTCTTTCCATCTCTTGTTACTGATAAATATAAAGATCTTGAATCAACGAAATTTGAAACATTAAAAGATGTGATAGAAGAAATATTAATGGAAGATCATAAGATATTGTTATTTTCTCAATTTGTTCAATCTTTAAAAATAATTGAAGATTATGTAAAAAAGAAGAATATTCAGTATTCTTATATAGATGGGCAGACAAAGAAAAGAGATGTGGAGATTAAAAAATTTCAGGAAGATAAAAATGTAAAACTTTTTCTTATTAGTTTAAAAGCTGGTGGTGTTGGAATAAATTTAACTGCTGCTGATTATGTTATACTTTTTGATCCATGGTGGAATCCAGCAGTTGAAAATCAAGCCGTTGATAGAAGCCATAGAATTGGGCAGACAAAAAAAGTTATAGTTTATAGGCTGATAGTAAAAGATACAGTAGAAGAAAGGATTCTTGAATTACAGCAAAGAAAGAAAGAGTTAGTAAGTGAACTTGTAACAGAGGATGCAAGTTTCTTCAAGTCATTATCAAAAGATGATATAATGAAATTATTTAGTTAAATTCAGTATTTCTATATTTTAGATAAGGTAAAGACTTGTGATATTCTATCCAAATTAATACAAGAGGAATATCTATTAAGTTACTATTAAAAAAAATCAGGAATAATTTATGCGTGATATGACAAAGGGCAATGTTTTAGAACATATAATTTTTTTTTCCATTCCTATGCTTATAGGAAATGTCTTTCAACAATTTTACAGTGTTGTTGATTCAATTATTGTTGGTAAATTTATCGGAAAGGAGGCTTTAGCAAGTGTTGGAGCCAGTTTTTCTGTTATTTTTTTAATAATTGCATTAATTATTGGGGCAACAATGGGAATTGTTGTAATGGTAGCTCAATTTTATGGGGCTAAAAATTTTAAGAGTTTAAAATAATTGGTAAGCACAACTTATATATTTTTATTTTTTCTCTCTTTATCCGTCACATTAGTTGGACTATTCTTTAGTAAATATATTTTATTATTAATAAAGACTCCAGAGGATATTATCCAGCAAGCAAAAATTTATCTTGATATAACTTTTATTGGTATATTTTTTTTATTTGGCTATAATGGCGTGAGTGCTTTATTAAGAGGTATGGGGGATTCAAAAACTCCTTTATATTTACTTATAATAGCCACTATTTTAAATATTATCTTGGATCTTCTTTTTGTTTTAGTTTTTAAATGGGGAATAGCAGGTGCTGCATGGGCTACTATAATTTCGCAGGGGGTATCATTTATATCTGGATTAATATATCTTAAAATAAAAGATTCTGTCTTAAAACTTAATCTTAAAGAATTGCATTTTAATAGTGAATTTTTGTTTAGATCTTTAAAAATTGGTATACCATCGGGTATCCAGCAAATTTCAGTTGCTATTGGTATGATGGCAATTACAAGAATTGTAAATACTTTTGGAACAGAGACATTGGCTGGATTTACCGCTGCTCAAAGAATAGACGGATTTGCTGCTATGCCAGCCATGAATTTTTCAATAGCCCTGTCTACATTTACTGGACAGAATATCGGTGCTAACAGATTAGATAGAATAAAAAGTGGTGTAAAAGCAACTTTTTTAATTTCTACTATTTTCTCTTTAATTATTACAATTATTATTATTACATTTTCAAAAGAATTAATTCAACTATTTAATAGAGATCCAGAAGTTATAAGAATTGGAAAGGAATATTTAGTTATAGTTAGTTCTTTTTATATAGCGTTTGCATTAATGTTTGTATTTAATGCAGTAGCAAGAGGAGCTGGGGCAACTTTTATTCCAATGTTAATTACAATATCATCATTATGGTTCTTAAGAGTCCCTATCTCCTATACTTTATCAAAGTATATCGGAACAAAAGGTATCTGGTGGGGTATTCCAATTGCATGGATTTTTGGTGCGATTGCTTCATTTATTTATTATAAAAGTGATAACTGGAAAAAACATATCAATCTTAAAATTATTCAAAAAGAAGATATTATTATTGAATCTGGTGGTTAAATTTTTTAAATAAATCTATTTGTCTTTAATAAGACTATACTACATGCTTTTATTACTTTTATATTGTTATTGCTTAAAATTTTTTCAAGATCTTCTCTTTCTGTTCCAGGATTCAATATTACTTTTTCTGGCTTTTTATCAATAATTTGATTTATAATGTCATCAGTAATTTTTTCCGGATTTATATATATGGTAATTATATCAATTCGATCTTTTATATCTCTAATAGATCCATAACACTTTATACCTTCAATCTCATTATATTTGGGGTTTACTGGAAATACATTCTCACCTTTTTCTTTTAAGAGTCTTACAACAAGATTGGAGTATCTTTCTGGTTCTACCGAAGCACCAAGAACTACTATGTTTTTTATTTTATCATCTCCTTTACAATTAATCTTATATTTTCAATTTCAAAACTAATCCCTTCTTTTTCTTTTATCTCTTTTATCTCTTTTAGAGTCATTTCATCAGAATATTTTTCATCAATATTTAATCTTTTATAAAATTCTTTTTTATCAAGATTGAATTCTTTTATAACTTCTCTTAGTGTCATTGACCCCTTTATCTCTTCTGGTGAAATATTATTTGTTTGATTTTCTTCTTTCTTGAAGTTTATTATATAAGCGATAGTATCTCTTATTTTTTCTTCTGTTAATTGATTGTTAAATTTCTGTAACTCTTTTATCTTTGTATTTTCTGGCACAACATTTTTGTTTAAATTAAATTCTTTATATAACCTATCAATTTTTATATTAAAAATTTCAGAAATATCTTTTATAGTCATAAATCCTCTTATTAAATAAGGATCAAGTTTTCCATCTTTCTTAACCATTTTTTCAAGACTGGATTCCTGTGTCTGCCATATTCCAAAGATATTTGTTATGCCTATTATTCCAAAATAAATAGATACGCCTATTATTGCTATTAAAAATGGTTTTAAATATTTACCAACAAATGTCGTTTTTATTGTATCTTTTTGAGTTGGGCAAACTATGACACATTCCATACAATTAATACACTCTGAAGTTTTTATAACTTCGAGATTGGTAACATCTATATTTGCCGGACATGCTTTTGAACATTTATTACATTTTATACATGTTGAAGTATCTCTTTTAATTTTAAAAAGAGTTATCTTGTTTAAAATTCCTAAGAAAGCACCCATTGGGCATAAATATTTACAAAATACCCTGTCATAAAAAAAAGAGAATATAAGCATTAAGATTAAAATTATAAATCCAATCAAAAAATCTTTCAGTAACTCATTTATACCAGCAGGTATATGAGCATAAGCGGCAAAAGGATCATAAGGAGAAATAACAAGTTCGCCGAGTTTCCATGTAAAAAAAAGTATTATTACGAGTAGAATATATTTTAAAAATCTCAATGGTTTATCAACTATTTTTGGAATTTCGAATCTTTTTTTAAAGATTTTTTGCCCAATTCTTGCAAAAATTTCCTGTAACCATCCTATAACACATAAAAAGCCACAAAAGAATCTACTCAATAAAATAGTTAAAATTATTGTTCCGCCTAAAAGGATAAAATTTGAAATATATGTTCTTTTTATAAATGTCTTTTCAGCAAGAATTTTATAAATTGTTTCTAATCCGCCAAATGGACATAAAGAATGAATTGATGGTGCTCCTTTTGGACCGCCACCTAAAATTTGATGTTGAAATGCGACAATTGTTATAACAATTAAAAGGAGTGTTAAAATAATAAATCTGAATATACGAATTTTATTTAAATTTTTCATATGCTCCCATTTAATAGTTGGATATTTCTTTATGTTTTAATAAGTAGTATAGAATCCATTTTCTTAAATATTTAGGTTAAGATAAAAATAAAATTTACTTATTCTCTCTCTTTTTATCAAAAAATTATCAAGATTCCTTATTTATATTTTCTCTATCTTTTTCTACTGATTTTTTAAATATATCTTCAAGTCTTAAAAATGCTTCCACAACTGTTGGGTCAAAGTGTTTTCCACTACTCTGCACTATTATATCTCTTGCAACAGCATGGCTCATTGCTTCTTTATACACTCTTTTAGAGGTCAATGCATCATAAACATCAGCCAATGCGATAATTCTTGCAGATAAAGGAATTTCAGTCTCCTTTAATCCAAATGGATATCCACTCCCATCCCATTTTTCATGATGACAATAAGCAATATTCTTACCCATAGAAAGAAATGATTTTGTTTTGTTTTTTAATTGTTTTTCAGCATCCTCTAATGTCTTACCACCAATTATTGTATGAGATTTCATTATATCAAATTCCTGTAAAGTTAGCTTACCTGGTTTTAGTAAAATTTGATCACTTATCCCAACTTTACCTATATCATGAAGAGGACTCGAATGGTAAATATTGGCTATATATTTTTGATCAATATATCCTTTATAAGTTTTTGAAAGAGACATCTCCTTTGCTAAAAGATAAGAGTATTTTCTAATTCTTGAAAGATGATCCCCTGTTTCCTGATCTCTTGATTCTGCTAATTTAGCAAGAGCAAATATTGTAACATGTTGAATTTTTTTTATCTCATATGTCTTCTTTCTTACTTTTTCCTCTAATGATTGTTTTAATAAACTTAACTCTTTATTACTCTTTAATAATTGTAAATTCAATTCATTTATTTTATTTGCCTTTTCTACAATACTCTTATATAAAACATCCTGTAAAGAATCTGACTGGTTCTTTAAATATGATAAAAATTTTTTTTGTTCCTCTTCTGATAAATAAGAAAGAAGACCATAATATATTTGATCAATACTACCCTTTATTGCATTAACACATTCTCTTAAAAGATAGTCAGCCTCATTTAAATTATATTCATTCATTTTTAAAAGATCCTTTACATTTTTTTTAAAAAATATATTTTTTAAAAAATGTGTATGTATTATATATTTATATTATAACAATAAATCGGAAAAAAGTCAAAAATTTTTTTCTATCTTTTAGAAAAAATATATATTTTAATTTCTTCTATTTAAAAACATCTCTATACTACTTGTGGTCTCCTGTTTTTCATTGTTAAAATCAATAATTTCTATAAGATTTTCTGGTAATTCTTCTATAAAATACGAAGGATTTCTCTCTATTATTTCACCAAATTTCTTTCTTTTTTTAGGATATGATAAAAAAAGCCTCTCTCTTGCTCTTGTTAGAGCGACATAAAATAGTCTTCTCTCCTCTTCATCACTTCCAGTTTCTTCAATTGTTTTAACATGAGGAAGTAATTCCTCTTCTACCCCAACTATAAACACAACTTTAAATTCAAGCCCTTTTGAAGAATGAATACTCATCATACTTATTTCATTATCTTTATCCTCATTTTCATCATCTCGTTGAGTTAATGAGACTATATTAAGATATTCAAAAAGATTGGGCTCAAAATTATCAGGATTGTTTTCATATCTTGAAATTGATTGAATTAATTGATTTATATTATTCATTCTTTGTGCAACTTTTTTTAATACTTTTACCTCATTAATAAGTTTATCTTTATATTTTATCTCTTCTACTAATTTTTCTACTGTTTTTGCTATATTTTTAGGTTTAAAAATCATCTCTTTATATTTTTCTATCAATTCTACAAAATCTTCTAGATCTGGTGTGATCTTATCACCTAAGGTATTATATTCTATAAAATGTTTAATTGTTCTATACATCGAATTGTTATGCTCTTTTGAAAATTTTAGAATTTCCTGAATCGTAGATGGGCCTATACCTCTTTTAGGATTATTTATTATTCTAATTAAAGCAACTTCATCATCCTGATTTGCTAAAAATCTCATATAACTTAGTATATCTCTAATTTCTGCTCTGTCAAAAAATTTCATTGCGCCAACCATTTTATAAGGGAAATTTGATTCTCTACACATCTCTTCAAATGGTCTTGATAAAGAATTCATTCTGAATAAAATTGCAATATCTTTATATTGATATCCCATATTTAACAGTCTTATAATCATTGTCTTTACAAATAAAGCCTCATCTTCTTCATCTTTTGCTATAAAATATGAAATCTTTTCCCCTTTACCCTCTTCTGTCCATAATTTTTTAGTTTTTCTAATTTTATTATTTTTAATAATTGAATTTGCAGCATCAAGAATTGTTTGAGTTGATCTATAATTCTGTTCTAATTTTATTTCATATACTGGCGCAAAATCCTTTTCAAACAATTTAAAATTGTTCTGATTAGCCCCTCTCCATGAATAGATAGATTGATCATCATCTCCTACCACAGAGATATTTTTAGATTTTTGAGCAATTAGTTTTATAAATTCATATTGCATTAAAGAGGTATCCTGATATTCATCAACAAGTATATATTCCCATTTTTTTTGATATTTTTCTAAAATTGAAGGATTTGATTTAAAAATTTCAATAGGTAATTTTATAAGATCATCAAAATCAACTGCATTATGAATTTTTAGATATTCATTATACTTCTGGTAAATATTTTTTATATTCTTATCTAAAATATTATCGGTAAGATTCATTTTTAAAAGACTTATTTTATATAATAAATCCCATATATTATACTCATTTTCTGGAATTTTTAATTCTAACAATATATCTTTTAGTATCTTCTGGCAGTCTGTTTCATCATATATAGAAAATCTATCCTTATAGTTAAGATGCTTAATTTCATGCTTTAATATAAAAAGCCCCAATGAATGAAAAGTAGAAATAAAAGGTGGATTTTTTAATTTACCTATAAGTTTCTTTACCCTTTCTTTCATCTCATTGGCTGCCTTATTTGTAAATGTAATTGCTAAAATTCTTTCTGGCTTAACTCCTTTATGTATAAGGTATGCTACTTTATATGTGATTACTCTTGTCTTGCCAGATCCTGCACCAGCAAGAATAAGAGAAGGTCCTGTAATATGAGTAACAGCCAGAAATTGTTCTTTATTTAAAATTGAACTTAAATTTTCCATAGGGCAACGACTATAATAAAAAAAAGATTTTTTGTCAAAAGATTTGGGATAAATTATAGCATTGGTGCGCAATTTTATTTTTAGGCAAAAATTTTTAATTTTTTTCTTAAATTTTGTAAAGGATTTTCTCAAAAAAT
>ERZ795045.1341-NODE-1341-length-28070-cov-5.757059_pt1 | contig 28070 bp, 19 predicted proteins | sample MGYA00375129_ERZ795045 | MGnify/ENA primary metagenome ERZ795045 (study PRJEB30174, sample SAMN05720166) | activated sludge metagenome | isolation source: anaerobic digester from wastewater treatment plant | place: Japan | collected 2015-05-15 ...
GCGCAAGCGTGCGTTCCAGGCTCTGCCGGCGGCGCCACCGGCGCACCTCCTCGTGGTGCCCGGACAGGAGCACCGCGGGCACCTGAAGGCCCTCGAACTCGAACGGCCGCGTGTACTGCGGGTACTCCAGCAAGCCTTCGGAGAACGACTCCTCGGCTGCCGACTCCTCGCCCCCCAGTACGCCCGGCACGAGGCGACTCACGGCATCCGTGATCACCAGCGCTGGTAACTCGCCTCCGGTGAGCACGTAGTCGCCGATGGAGATCTCTCGCGCATGCGCCAACTCGCGGACCCGGTCATCTACACCCTCATAGTGGCCGCAGATGATCACCAGGTGCGTGTACTGCGCCAGCTCATGCGCCATCGCCTGGTTGAACACCTCGCCGGCGGGCGATGTGAGCAAGATCGCCCGGCCTGGCACCTCCTGGTTGGGCGGTGGCCCGCCGGCGCACACCGCGCGCAGCGCTGCATAGATCGGCTCCGGCTTCATCACCATCCCCGGCCCCCCGCCGTACGGATAGTCATCCGTACTCTGGTGCCGGTCGGTGGCGAAGTCGCGGATATTTACGACCTCGGTCCGGATCAGGCCCTTCTCGCGGGCCCGCTTCAGGATGCTCTCCTCCAATGGCGCGCGCACCATCTCTGGAAAGATCGTGAGGATGGAGATGCGCACGCACCCACCTCCTACCTGTTCCACCGAATGGGACGGCTCCCAGCCGGCGCACCGCCAGTTCAGGGGGCGGAAAGATGCCAGACGCAGCGCGGTGCCCGCGCGGATTGGTCCGGCAGCACGCGCCTCGGGGGCCGGCTCCTACTCGGCGAAGCTTTCCTCGGGGGGACGAACAATGACACGTCGTCCCTCCAGGTCAATCTCGGTGACGTAGTCGCGAACCGCGGGGTAGAGATACTCGCCGACGACGTAGACATCATTCGCCGGAAGCTGGATCACCTCTTCCAGCTGGCCGAGCAGGCGGCCATCGGTGGTGTAGACATCCAGCCCGATCAGGTCATCGATGAAGTACTCGCCGGGCGGCAACTCGCGGCGTTCCGCCTTCGGAATGGCCACCAGGGCTCCCTGGAGGCGCCTCGCGGCGGGAACGGTCGTCACGCCGGCCAGGGTGAGGATGATCTCCTTGCCATGTCGGCGCGAGCGCTCGATGGCAACGATCCACTGGCGGCCCTCATGGCGCAGGCAGACCTCTTTCAGGTCGCGAAAGTGCTCGATGCTGTCCGGTTCCGGCCGGACACGGACCTCGCCGTGGATCCCATGCGCCGCGGCCACCTGGCCGATGACGACCTCGCACTCTTCAGGCTTCATGCCGAGGGCTGTGGCTCCCGAAGTTCGACGACCTGGTCATCCTTCACGACGATCTCTGCATCGGTAAGCTTCGCCTGCAGATTATCGCCCACCTGGATGTCGACGAACCCCTCCAGGGTACCCTGGGTGTACTCCGAGCCAAGCTCAAGCGCCGTGATCTCCTCGCGCTGCTTGAGGAGCTGTTCCTTCATCTCATCCTGGCGGCGCTTCTCCGCCTCGATGCGCCGGCGGAACTCGGCTGCCTGGCTCAGATCCTGGCGCTGGAGCTCGGTCAGGTAGATGCGCGAACGAAAGTCAATCTGGCTGCGTGCCTGGTCGAGCTGCTCCAGGGCCTCATCCAGTGCCTTCAGCGTTTCCTCTTTGAACTTCTCTGTGACGACGACCTTGAGGGTCACCGTTCGGCGAAGCTGCATGCGTTTCCCCGTTTCACTTCCCGCCAGGCCCGCGGGCCCAGCGCATTCAATGGCTGCCAAGCCGCCGCGTGTGCGCCGGCCAGCCTATCCGAGATGCCTAACCCAAGCGTCCCCTGGGTGCCCTCCCTCACAAACCGGTTGCGGCCCCGAGACTGCCGGGGCCGCGCCAGCAATGCGGCCTGTCCGGTGTCTGGGGCGTGGGCCACCCCGAGGGCGCGATACAACCTGCCTCAGTCGTCCGTAACGATGTCGACCGAGACCCGCCCGTACGTTTTCGATGCTGCCGCCTTCACCAGGGTCCGGAGTGCGTTGGCGGTCTTCCCGCCTTTCCCGATCACCTTACCCACATCCGCGGGATCGACACGTACCTCGTACACATCGCCCTCACGGCTGTGCGATGCCATGATCTCAACAGCCTCCGGATGATCCACGAGCGCCTTGACCAGGTATTCGACCAGGTCTTTCATCTCATCTCCCAAGTAGCCTGCCACCGGTATGCCTCGTCAGAGGGGGCAGGCTGCGGAGCTCGTGCGGGCTGTGAGACGTCAGGAAGCCTGGGCCTTCGCGGCGCGCTTTGCCTCCGCGAAGCGGCTCAGAATGCCCTGTTGCCTGAGCAGCGAGCGTGCGGTATCGGTGGGCTGGGCACCCTTGCTCAGCCATTCCAGCGCCCGGTCCTCCTTGATGACGACCGTAGCGGGTTCGGTGCGCGGGTTGTAATGGCCGATGGTCTCAATAAAGGCACCGTCACGCGGCGCCGAAGAATCCGCAACGACAAGACGGTAAATCGGCTGGTGGCGGCTGCCCATGCGCCGGAGCCTGATCTTAACTGCCAAGAGTGGTTCCCTCCTCGGTGTGTTTCGAGGTCGCCCCGCGCCCGAATAGCTGGCGCGGTCGCCTCTCCTCAGAATGAAAACGGCAAACGTGTCGGTCGCTTGCGCCCGCTCTCCATTTCGTTGAACTGGCGCAGCATTTTCTTCATCTGCTCGAACTGGTTCAGCATCTGATTGACATCCTGCACGGCGGTTCCGCTGCCGCGCGCGATCCGCCGCCGGCGGCTCCCGTTGATGATGTGGGGATGCCGTCGTTCCTGAACCGTCATCGATTGGATGATCGCCTCTACCCGTTTCAGGTGGTTTTCGTCCACCTGAACCTGACGCCGACTCATCAGGCCGCTGAGGCCCGGTATCATCCCGAGCACCTGGTCCAATGGGCCCATCTGTTTGACGGCGGCAAGCTGCTCGAGGTAGTCCTCGAGATTGAAGTCCTTGGAGCGAAGCCGCTCCTCTAGTTCACGCTCTCGCTCCTTGCTCACGGCTTGCGACGCGCGCTCGATCAGCGAGAGCATGTCGCCCATGCCCAGGATGCGGTTGGCCATCCGGTCTGGATGGAACGTCTCCAGGGCATCCATCTTCTCGCCGATGCCAACAAACTTGATGGGCCGGCCTGTCACCGCGCGGATCGAAATCGCCGCGCCGCCGCGCGTATCGCTGTCCAGCTTCGTGAGGATGAAGCCATCCACCGGCAGCGCCGCGCTGAACTGCTCGGCGATGTTCACCGCGTCCTGACCCGTCATCGCATCGACTACGAGGAGCGTCTCGTGGATCGTCACGGCGTCCGCGATCTGCTTCGCCTCGTGCATCATCTCATCATCCACGTGCAGGCGCCCTGCCGTGTCGAGGATGACGACGTCGTGGCCGTGCGATTCGGCATAGCTGACCGCCGCGCGCGCGATCTGCGCCGGCTGCTGCTCGCCCAGCGTGAAGACGGGGATGTCGAGACCGGCGCCCACCACCTGCAACTGCTTGATGGCCGCCGGGCGGTGGATATCGAGGGCGGCAAGCAGCGGGCGCTTTCCCTGCTTGCGCAGGTGGAGCGCAAGCTTGCCAGCCTGGGTCGTCTTTCCACTTCCCTGCAGGCCCACCAGCATGATCACGGTGGGGGGCTTCGAGGCAATCTGGATGCGCGTCTCGGTGCTGCCCAGGAGCTTCGTCAGCTCTTCATGGACGATCTTGATGACGTGCTGCTCCGGGGTGAGACTCTGCAACACCTCTTGCCCGATGGCCCGCTCCTTGATGGCCGCGATCAGATCCTTGACCACCTTGAAGTTGACGTCCGCCTCGAGCAAGGCGAGCCGAACCTGCCGGAGCGCGTCGTTGACGTCTTGCTCCGTCAGCTTCCCCTTATTGCGCAGGCCCTTGAAGATGCCCTGTAACCTATCTGTCAGACTCTCAAACATAGCGACATTCTCGACGTACCGGACAAGTATAGCACAGGTGACGAACCCAAGTCAATGCAAGATTCGTGCGTGAGATGGATGGCGCTGCTCTCCGCGAGAGCGCTCTCCACGTCCTGCGCCTCCTGATGGCAGGATTCCGCCGGGCAGGAGCCCGAATAGGAGCAAGGCTGCCTGCGCATCCGCGCGTTTGCCGCTGCCACCAAGCGATGCCCACAGCGCGCAGAACGGCGATGAAGGAGTTCTCTGCCAACGCTGGGCGGTAGCCGCGTGGCATTGCGGGATGAGGGAATCTGGAATCAGGTATGGCGTATCGCGACCTCAAGGAGTTTGTGAAAATCCTCCGGGAACGGGGGGAGTTGAAAGAGATCCAGACCGAGGTAGATCCCCACCTCGAGATTACCGAGATCACCGACCGTGTCGTGAAGCGGCAGGGGCCCGCGCTCCTCTTCACCAACGTGAAGGGCCACCGCTGGCCGGTGCTGACCAACGCCTTCGGCACGATGGAGCGGATGGCCCTTGCGCTTGGTGCTGAGAGCATCGACGCGCTGGCCGCCGAGATTGCCGAGCTGCTGGAGCCGAGGGTTCCCGCGACGCTCGTGGGCAAGCTGCAGATGCTCCCGCGCCTCAAGGTGCTGGCGGATATGGCGGCGCGCACCGTCGCGTCTGGACCGTGCCAGGAAGTGGTGATCACCGATTCCCCCTCGCTTGACCTGCTCCCGATTATCCAGTGCTGGCCGCTGGATGGCGGCCCCTATATCACCCTTCCCGTGGTGATCACGAAGCATCCGGAGCGAGGGACGCGCAATGTCGGGATGTACCGGCTCCAGAAGTTTGATGCGCGTACCCTGGGAATGCACTGGCAGCGCCATAAGGGCGGCGCCGAGCATTACCGCGTTGCCGAGGCGCTTGGCCGCCGCCTGGAAGTGGCCATTGCCCTCGGACCCGACCCGGCGGTGACCTACGCGGCCACGGCGCCTCTTCCCGACGAGATGGATGAGCTGATGCTGGCTGGCTACCTGCGCAAGCGGCCCGTGGAGCTGGTGAAGTGCCGCACCATCGACCTGGAGGTGCCCGCGAACGCGCAGATTGTCCTGGAGGGCTATGTGGAGCCGGGAGAGCGCCGGCGCGAGGGCCCGTTCGGCGACCACACCGGCTTCTACTCGCTGGCAGACGACTACCCCGTTTTCCACCTCACGGCGATCACGCACCAGCGCGATCCAATCTACCCGACCACCGTGGTGGGCGTTCCGCCGATGGAGGATGGCCCGATTGGGAAGGCGACGGAGCGCCTCTTCCTCCCGCTGATCCGTAAGACCGTACCCGAAATCGTCGACCTCAACCTGCCGGTGGAGGGCGCCTTCCACAACCTGGCAATCGTCTCCGTCGAGAAGCGCTATCCGGGGCACGCGCGCAAGGTGATGCATGCCATCTGGGGTTTGGGCCAGCTTATGACAACGAAGATCGTCGTCGTCGTAGACAAAGAGTGCAACGTCCACGACATCGGCGAGGTGATCTGGCGCGTGGGCGCCAACCTCGATCCTCGGCGCGATGTGGTCCTCTCCGAGGGGCCCACCGATGTCTTGGATCACGCCTCGCAGATGCCGGACTGGGGCGGCAAGCTCGGCCTCGATGCAACGCGGAAGTGGCCGGAGGAAGGGCACACCCGGGAATGGCCACCGGAGATCGTCATGTCGCCGGAAGTGAAGGCGCGCGTGGATGCGATCTGGCCAGAGTTGGGGCTGTAGTCTGTCGCGCCTCTTAAAAAGAGTGGAGGCGGAGGGTGCGGGCGCGCCTCCGCCTCCTGTAGAGGAACAGGGCCAGTAGTTCCTCCCACCACTTTCAATTATCGGCTTGTTCAAAGCGCCTTCCATGCGCCAATCGGCCTGCTCGACACGGGGCGCCAGTCCTACCGGGGTAGCTACTCCATCGGCGTATATATCCCACCCGCGAGGGATGCAAGTGTATGCTCCCAGTGCTCGCTCTGCTTCGTCCCTAACGAGGGGTATCTCCCTCACGTCCTTGCCCGCTCTGTTTGCCGCTGCCTGGCTTGGGGTACACTACAACCAGGCGGCCTCCAGCGGGGTGGGGGCATCAGGCTAGATGCCGCCTGGTAGGGAGATGACGAATGCGGGATGAGAACGAGAGCGCTGCCCGAGATCAACCCGGCAAGGACGAGGAAAACGCCCTGAAGCAGTTGCTGGAGGGGCGCCCGGGCTTCGAGCAGCGCGTGGGCGACTACACGATCGCCGTCGCTACAGGAGGCGCGCGGGGGGCATGGGTGTGGCATGCGGGCGCTCTCCACTGGCGGAAGCCCTCTACGGGCGAGAATCAGCACGTGGATGTCGTGGTGCGCGACGCGGCGGACGGCCGTTTCATCCCTGGCCTGAGCGTCTATGTGACGCTCTCCACGCCTGGGGGGCAAGAGCTGGGCACCAAGGTGCAGCCTTTCCTTTGGCACCCTTTCCTCTACCACTACGGCGCCAACTGGTGCATTCCGGAGGAGGGCGACTACAACGTCACCGTGCGCGTCGAGCCGGCCACCTTCCCGCGACACGGGAAGGAGATGGGCGAGCGGTATACCCTCGAAGCCGTGGCCCTCTTCACCGGCCTCCACATGAGCCCCGCGGTTGAAGAGGAGTAGTCCCGTCGCCGGGTGGTCCGGCGTCGATACGGCGGACGAAGGAGTCGGGCACCTCAGGCTCGGTAGTGCGCGCCCTTTGGGGTTGAGACTGGGCCACCGCGTGGCGCTGGCAGAGGACATTGAAAGGGTCCGCTATTCGAGCCCGATGGTTCCGCACCCCGGGAGCCGGCCACCCAGCCGGGCAAGCTATTAGAGAGCATCCCTGTCGGTTCTGGCATGACCGACGCGGCATGACCAAAGGCCCTTCTTCAGGACAGAGTCTCCGCTTTGTGTTATAATAGGGTATCGGCGTCCTACGCCAGGGCGTCCTAATCCGACGATCGGCAATCTGCGATCCGCGATTGCCGGAGGAGTGACCATGCGCAGCGACACGATCAAGAAGGGCTATGATAAAGCCCCGCACCGCAGCTTGCTCAAGGCGGTCGGGGTGACCGATGCGGACATGGAGAAGCCGTTCATCGGGATTGCCAACTCTTACACCGACATTGTACCTGGCCACGCTCACCTCTACGGCTTTGGCGAGGTAGTGAAGCAGGCCGTGCGCGAGGCTGGCGGCGTCCCCTTCGTTTTCAACACCATCGCCGTGGATGATGGCATCGCCATGGGGCATCTGGGCATGCGCTACTCCCTCGCCAGCCGCGAATTGATTGCCGACTGCGTGGAGACGATGGTCGCGGCGCATTGCTTCGACGCCCTGATCTGCATCCCGAACTGCGACAAGATCGTGCCGGGCATGTTGAACGCAGCGATGCGCCTCAATGTGCCTACGATCTTTGTGAGTGGTGGTCCGATGGCCGCGGGACGCACCCCTTCCGGCAAGAGCATCGACCTCATCTCCGTCTTCGAGGGTGTGGGGGCGTTGCAGGCCGGGCTGATCGACGAGGCCCGGCTGAAGGAGCTGGAGGACTATGGTTGCCCGGGGTGCGGCTGCTGTTCCGGCATGTTCACCGCCAACTCGATGAACTGCCTGTGCGAGGCACTGGGCCTGGCGCTTCCTGGCAACGGGACGATCCTGGCGAACTCGCCCCAGCGTCTGGAGCTGGCACGCGCCGCTGCCCGGCAGATCATGAAGCTGATCGAGGCCGACCTGCGCCCGCGTGACATCGTCACCGCCGATGCCATCGATAACGCTTTCATCCTCGACATGGCGATGGGTGGCTCGACGAACACGGTGTTGCACACCTTGGCACTCGCGGCGGAGGCTGGCGTGGACTACCCGCTGTCGCGCATTGATGCGCTCGCGGACCGTGTGCCCTACGTCTGCAAGGTGAGCCCGGCGGGCCACTATCATGTGGAAGACGTGGACCGCGCGGGCGGCGTGATGGCGATCTTGAAGGAAGTCGCGAGCCGGCCCGGCGTGTTGCATCTGGACGCGAAGACGGTGACGCTCGGCACGCTGGGTGAGAGCATCGCCCGGGCCGAGAACCGCGATACCGATGTCATCCGCACCGTGGAGAACGCCTACGCGCCCACGGGCGGACTGGCGATCCTCACGGGCAACCTGGCTCCCGATGGCGCCGTGCTGAAGACGGGCGCCGTGGCCCCGGGGATCACGCGCCATGAGGGCCCGGCGGTGATCTTCAACTCCCAGGACGAGGCCCTTGAGGGGATTGCTGCGCGGCGGGTCAAGGCGGGCGACGTGGTGGTGATCCGCTACGAAGGGCCCAAGGGCGGCCCCGGCATGCCGGAGATGCTCTCGCCGACCTCGATGATCGTGGGCCAGGGCCTGGGCGAGAAGGTGGCGCTGATCACGGATGGACGCTTCTCTGGAGGCACGCGTGGCATCTGCCTCGGGCATATCTCGCCGGAAGCGGCCGAGGGAGGCCCCATCGGGCTCCTGCGCGACGGCGATATCGTGGTGATCGATATCCCGAATCGCCGCCTGGAGGTGAAGCTGAGCGACGAGGAGCTCGCCCGGCGTAAGGCAGAGTGGAAAGCGCCGGAGCCGAAGGTGAAGTCTGGCTGGCTCGCTCGCTACCAGAAGATGGTCACCTCGGCGAACACCGGGGCGATCCTCCGCACCTGAGGCGTCCGCTCTCAATAGTCAATCATGGCGTTCGATAGCATCGCGATGGCTGCGGTGGCTCGGGAGATCGACTCCCTGGCCGGGGCGCAGGTGCAGCAGGTGCACCAGCCGGAAGAGGAGACGGTGGTTCTGACCCTCCGCCTTCGGGGGAGAAACCGCCGTCTGCTCCTCTCGGCGCACGCCCGTTATGGCCGCGCCCATCTCCTTGGCGAGAAGCCCCCCTCCCAATCAGCAGGCGATGAACCCTCGGAGCCCCCGGCAGGGGGGGGCGCTTCGCCAGCCCGACGCCCGGTCACCGCGCCTCCTCACTTCACGATGCTCCTGCGCAAGCACCTGAAGGGCTCGTTCCTCGCCAGCGCCCGGCAAATCGGCTTCGACCGCGTGCTACACCTCACCTTCCGCTTCGGCGAGACGGAGATGCTCCTCGTGCTGGAGGTGATGGGAAAGCACAGCAACCTGATGCTCGTGAACGCCGGCGGCACCGTCCTCGATGCAATCAAGCGCGTGAGCGCCCGAGAGAGCCGCGTGCGCCCGGTCTACCCGGGGATTCCCTACACGCCGCCTCCCACGGGCGGGAAGCGCGATCCGGCGGAGGCGACCGGCGAGATGATTGCCGCATTGGCCCGCGATCATCCCGAGGCGGTGTTGGAAGACCTCCTGCGCAACGAGTTCCCGCTTGGGCCAGCGGCGCTTGCCGCGGTGCTGGCCCGGTGCCATGCGGACGCGGAGACCCCTGCCGGTGACATTGTGCCTGGCGTGGTGGCCAGCGCGCTGCGCGCCGTGGCCGACTCGACGGCCTACGCACCCGCACTCCTCTTCGATGCCCGTGGTGTGCCCGCGGGTGCCGCGTTTCTTCCGGAGACCGAGCCGCCGCCCGGGGGCGAGCGCCGGCCGACGGAGAGCGCGAGCGAGGCGCTGGAGCGTTACTACACCTACCACATCGCCCATGAAGCCGTCGAGGCCCGCCGGCGCGCGTTCCTGCGCGCGGTGGCCGATACGACCCGTTATGCCGAGCGCCGGATCCGTGAGGCAGAGGAGGGGGTCGAAGCCGCGCGGAAAGCCCCGGAGCTGGAGCGCGAGGCCACGCTTCTCCTCTCGAACCTGGGCCGCATTCCCCGTGGGGCACAGCAGGTGACCGTGGTCGATTTCTACGATCCGGAGCAAAAAGAGGTCACGCTCGCGTTGGACCCAACCCTCCCGGTGCGCGAGCAGGTGGAGAAACGGTTCAAACGCGCGCGCAAGCTGGTTGACGCGGTGCCGCACCTGGAGCGGCAGTGGGAAGAGGAGCAGGAGCGCCTGTCGGCCCTGCAGGCAATCCGCCCGCTCCTGGAGGCGGCGCGCTCGCGAGAGGAGCTGGACGCCCTAGAGCCCGAGCTGCGTGCCCTGGGAGCCTTGCGCGAGACCCCGGCCACTGCCGCGCGGGGGCATGCCCCGACCCCGAGTGGCGTCCAGCAGCGCACGATTGGCGGGTATGAAGTGCTCCTGGGCCGCAACGCCACCGAGAATGACCATCTCACTCGCCACATTGCCGAGCCAGACGATCTGTGGTTGCATGCCCGAGGAGTGACCTCCGCCCATGTCGTCATTCGCACCGGCAAGCATCCGGAGCGCGTGCCGCCCGAGGTGATCCGCGAGGCCGCGAAGCTGTGCGCCCTCCATAGCGCCTCGAAGCACTCGGCTCTCGTGCCGGTTGACTACACTCTCCGCAAATACGTCGTCAAGCGCCGCGGTTCCGCGCCGGGCACGGTGCAGTATACCCACGAGAAGACGCTGCACGTCGAGCCCGGGCTGTAAGGTCGCGCGGCCTCCCCCCGCATCCGTTGACAAATGTCATAGCGCCTACTGGCGCGGTGTGCTAGGATGGGACCAACGTTGGGGAAGGGATGAGCTGCCATGTATGCGACGGACCAACTGCGGGATGAGCACGAGAGCATCCAGGTCGTGCTCTCGGTTCTCGAACGACTGTGCGAGGATCTCCAGAACAAGCGCCCCGTCAACTTCGAACATGCCGCGGGTATCCTCGACTTCCTGCGCACCTTTGCAGACCGGTGCCACCATGGCAAGGAGGAGGACCTCCTCTTTCCCACCCTGGCGGCCCGGGGCGTGCCCGTCAAGAATGGACCGATTGGCGTGATGCTCTCGGAGCATGCGCAAGGGCGAGCCTACATCCGGGCAATGGGCGAGGCGTTGAAACGCGAGCGTGCCGGCGAGAATGGCACTCGCGACTTCGTGGCGAACGCGCTCGGCTACATCTCCTTGCTGCGCGCACACATCATCAAGGAGAATCAGGTCCTCTTCCCGATGGCCGAGCGAAGGCTGACTGCCGCGGAGCACAGCCACCTGGCGATCGAGTTTGAGCGCATCGAGAAGGAGCGCGTCGGCGCCGGGGTCCACGAGAAGTATCATGCCCTGATCAACGACTGGCAGGACGCCTACCTCAGCGTCACCCGAGCGTGACCGGAAGGTACGCCAGCTCGCCTGGCCTGATTCACACGCGCGTCCGGCGGGTTTTCCCGCCGGACGCGCGGCTCATCTACTTTACGGGCCGACGTGCCCGAAGCGATGCGGATGTGCCACGGGCGCGGGCCCGAGTGCATCCGACTATTTGAGATCCCACATATCTTCCGGCGAGGTGGTTGCCTCGGATTTCATCGCCTTGACGTGCCCATCCACAAACGCGATATTCGCCATGCCGCTGTGCCGGTGGGCCAGCAGCGAGCGGGCATCGCACGCGGTGCCGGGGCCCGTGGATGCGAGGTTAGCGGCCGTGAGAGGGCGCAGCTCGCTGCCCTTTTGGGTGGTGGCGGGGCCCATGCCCGTGTTCGGATCCTCGCCCTTGGGGAGCGCGTCGCCCAGCCAGACCGTCGCGGCCGGTTGTTCGATAGAGGCCATCGTGATGATGCCGGTGCCGCCTCCAAGCGCCAGGGCTCTGTTGGCGCCGTAGTAGTTCTGGGTTGGGCAGGAAAACACTTCGGCATTCTTGATGTAGGGGTAGAGCAGGCCGACGTTGGTGTCACTGGTGTAGTACCAGCGGAACGCGGAAGCGCCCAGGTGGCTCGTCTGGAAGCACTTGAAGAGGCACTCGTCGTAATCCTGGGCGTACTGCAGTCCCGCCATCGCGAGTTGCTTCAAGTTGGATTGGCATTTCGCCTTGCGAGCGTTCTCCCGTGCTCTCGCGAAGACCGGGAAGAGGATCGCGGCCAGGATGGCTATGATGGCAATCACAACCAGCAGCTCAATCAGCGTAAAAGCACGCCTGTTCTTCCACATGGCAATCTCTCTCCCTCCTTGGAGCTGCCGTCATGGACAGCGCCATCGGCTCCATAGAGCGAGGGCATCGAGCGGGAATAGACTGCCCGGGCCCTCAAGTGCCGCGCCCATTATACCTGCGTGCCCCCATGGCGTCAATACCTTTGCTACGGGGGCGTTGAGCAGGGGCCGGACAGAGAGGCCGCCCGGCCCCCAACGGCTTACGAGGGCAGGAGTGTGAACGCCCCTCCTTTGCGGGCCGGTGTCACCACGGCAAGGGAGAGGAGCGGGCGTCCACGAGAAGTGCTATGCCTTGGCCCGCGGTTTACGCGACGTCTACCTGGGCGTGACCGGACAGATGCGCCGGCTCGCCTCATGTCCAGACGCGCATTCAGCCGGGGGAAACCCTCGCCGGATGCCGGACGCCCCCGCCCTGAGCGCCGCCATGCCGAAGCGATGCGGATGTGCCACGGGCGCGGGCCCGAGTGCATCCGACTATTTGAGATCCCACATATCTTCCGGCGAGGTGGTTGCCTCGGATTTCATCGCCTTGACGTGCCCATCCACAAACGCGATATTCGCCATGCCGCTGTGCCGGTGGGCCAGCAGCGAGCGGGCATCGCACGCGGTGCCGGGGCCCGTGGATGCGAGGTTAGCGGCCGTGAGAGGGCGCAGCTCGCTGCCCTTTTGGGTGGTGGCGGGGCCCATGCCCGTGTTCGGATCCTCGCCCTTGGGGAGCGCGTCGCCCAGCCAGACCGTCGCGGCCGGTTGTTCGATAGAGGCCATCGTGATGATGCCGGTGCCGCCTCCAAGCGCCAGGGCTCTGTTGGCGCCGTAGTAGTTCTGGGTTGGGCAGGAAAACACTTCGGCATTCTTGATGTAGGGGTAGAGCAGGCCGACGTTGGTGTCACTGGTGTAGTACCAGCGGAACGCGGAAGCGCCCAGGTGGCTCGTCTGGAAGCACTTGAAGAGGCACTCGTCGTAATCCTGGGCGTACTGCAGTCCCGCCATCGCGAGTTGCTTCAAGTTGGATTGGCATTTCGCCTTGCGAGCGTTCTCCCGTGCTCTCGCGAAGACCGGGAAGAGGATCGCGGCCAGGATGGCTATGATGGCAATCACAACCAGCAGCTCAATCAGCGTAAAAGCACGCCTGTTCTTCCACATGGCAATCTCTCTCCCTCCTTGGAGCTGCCGTCATGGACAGCGCCATCGGCTCCATAGAGCGAGGGCATCGAGCGGGAATAGACTGCCCGGGCCCTCAAGTGCCGCGCCCATTATACCCGTGTATCCACGTGGCGTCAACATCTTTGCCACAGGGGCGTTGAGCAGGGGCCGGACAGAGAGGCCGCCCGGCCCCAAATGGCTCACGAGAGCAAGATCTTGAGCACTTTGCCCTTGCCGGCGCGCAGGATGATGGCACGCACGCCCTCCACCTCGCGGAAATCCTCGGGGGTAAAGATGCGATCCACATCGGTGAGGCGCTCATCCCAGAGGCGTATGCCGCCCTGCTGAAGGAGGCGCCGGGCTTCGCCGCGCGACTTCACCAGACCGCTATCGGCCAGGGCGTTGGTCACTTTCACGCCCTCGGCAAGCTCGGCCTCGGTGAGAGTGAGCGTTGGCACATCCGCTGGAAGCGCCCCTTGTGCGGCAAAGGCAGATTTCGAGTCGCTCTGGGCCTGGCGTGCCGCTTCCTCGCCATGCGCGATCTTCGTGGCTTCATAGGCCAGGCGATGCTGGGCGTCGCGCGGATGCCCCGAGAGAATGCTGGCGATCTCATCGAGCGGCAGGAAGGTGAAGAGCTTCAGGTTGCGCTCCAGGTCCTGGTCGGGCGTGTTGACCCAATACTGGTAGTATTCGAAGGGCGAGGTGCGCTCTGGATCCAGCCACACCCGCATGCCGGTCGAAGTCTTCCCCATCTTCTGGCCGCTGGGATCGAGGAGCAGCGGGAAGGTCATCGCATAGGCCTGCTCACCGAGGACGTACTGGATCAGTTCGACGCCATCGAGGATGTTGCGCCACTGGTCATTTCCACCGATTTGAAGCCGGCACCCCTCGTTCTTGTAAAGATAGAGGTAGTCATAGCCCTGCAAGGTGGAGTAGAGGAACTCCATCAGCGAGAGGTGCTCTTGCCTCTTCAGGCGCTCCTGATAGGTCTCGTGAGTGATCAGCCGGTTGATGCTGAAGTAGCGGGCGGCGTTCAGCATGTAATCGGAAAGCCGCATGTCGAGCCAGTCGTAGTTGTTGCGCACCACGGCGGGGTTGTCGCCGCTCTCAAAATCGAGCAGCCCGAGGCGCTGGACCTGCCGGCGCATCGCCTCGCCGTTGGCAGCCACCTGCTCCGGCGTGATGAACTGGCGCGTTTCCGATTTCCCGGTGGGGTCTCCCACGATCGCCGTGAACCCGCCCAGCAAGAAGATGATCCGATGCCCCGCCTGCTGCAGGTGATGCATCGCCATCAAAGAGAGGAGATGCCCGATATGCAGGGACGAGCCGGTAGGGTCAAAGCCCTCATAGAGGGTGGTCCGCCCTGAAAGAAGCTCTTCAACCGCCTTGTCATCGGATGTTTGGGCAATGTAGCCTCGCTCACGCAATTTCTGAAAGACGTTGCTCACAATACGCTCTCCAACCAACGGGAAGCAGTTTCCCGCATCGAAGGGACCGATGCTCGCGGGGCCGCGATCGAGGAAAACAGTTGTTGCGCAGTCGAGAGGCTCCGGTAGCTCCCGTGGCCTCGCTCCGCGAGCCAGCAGCCACATTGTAGCATGGGCGGGATGCAATGGTCAACGCGCATGGCGCGCTGGGATTCTGACGTAAGGAATCCGAAGCCACGGAGGCAGCGCGCAACCCAGCGCGCGGCGATAAACCACCGCGCTGCTTGCGAGCGAAGCCCTGCCGGGCTGGGCCGGGGATACTCCCAGATATCTCAAAACGGCGATGGCTGGGAGGGGGAGCTCCGCAGGGGCTTTGCCGGAAAGTAGCGCGGAGCTTCGAGCTCCGCGCGTGTGGGCGGCCTTCTCCTCATGTCGGAATCCCAGGCGCGGGTCTCGCAGGGGCCATGCCCCGATCCCGTAAGGATCGTGCGGCCCGACAGGCTGCACCCGGACCATTTGGGGCCGTCCCCTTCATCATGGTATCGATGTCGGCAGGGAACGGGCCTCAAAGGGTTTTTGCCGGTCGCGGCGAATCTCGGGGGCAAGCACCGGAAAGGAGTGGGCTGTGATGCTGCGACGGATCCTCATCTCATTGGCGCTCTTCTTCTGTCCCCTGTTGTGGAGTGGTCTGGCGGCGGGGCAGGCTGTGCCGCCGCTCGTGCTCTCCTCGTGCGATGACCCGGCGGAGTGGAGCGGGGGAACCGCGGATACCGGGCACGTGAAACAGGGGAAGGCCTCGCTGCGTTGGGAGCATGCGAAGGCGGATGGCATCTCCCTCGCCAAGGTGCCTGCGGATTGGTCGGCCTACGACCGGCTCTCGTTCTGGGTCTACTCGGAGAAAGCGACCAATTCCAGCTTCATGCTCATCATCAGTTCCGAGAACCCCGAAACGGAGGGCCCCGATTACTACTCGCGAAGCATCCGCCTCAACTTCACTGGCTGGAAGCGCTTCCGCTGCTACCTGCAGCAGATGAGCGCGGCTCGCCAGCCGCTCGGGTGGAATCAGATCCACGGGTTGCGCTTCACCGCCTCTGGGTGGGGGAATGAGCCGCACCCCGAGGCCGTCGTCTGCATCGACGACGTTATCCTGACGCATGAGGGGAAGGAGGTAGGGCCCCGCATGACCGATGAACAGCTTTTCGAGGCCCTGAACCTGGAGTATCCGGGGTTGGGCGAGGTGAAAGCCGCGGTGGCGAAGGGCGACCTGGCAGCGGCGAAGCGCGCCCTGGCGCAGTATTACCGCAACCGCCAGACGCCGAAGTGGTACTTCCCAGCCGGAGCGAAGGCCGACCCAAAGCCGGAGAATCCAGATACCGCCCGTGCCGACCGGGTGCTCCGCCACGAGTTGGAGAGCATCGGCCTGCGCCACCAGTTCGGGCCGGAGATCGATTGGACGTTCGACCTGACCACAGCGCCCGGATCGAAGTACGCCCCGAACAACGAGTGGACCTGGCAGCTCAACCGCCACGCCGATTGGTCTGCTCTGGCTCGGGCCTACCGTGATACGGGCGATGAGCGTTACGCGCGCGAGTTCACGGCGCAGATGATGCAGTGGGTGCGCACCTGCCCGGTGCCGGAGGACGCCGCCAACACCGCGCGCTCGACCTGGCGCACCATCGAGGCGGGTATCCGCGCTGCGCAAGTTTGGCCGGATCTCTTCTACCGCTTCCTCCTCTCGCCGGAGTTCACCGACGAGGCGCTGGTGACGATGGTCAAATCGTTCGCCGAGCACGCGATGTATCTTCTTCCCCATCCCACCTCCGGCAACTGGCTGTGCATGGAGGGAAACGGCCTCTTTCACGTGGGAGTGCTCTTCCCAGAGTTCAAGGACGCGGCCAAGTGGCGCGACACGGCGGTGGAGTGGCTCTATGCCGAGATGGAGAACCAGGTGTACCCCGACGGGGTGCAGATCGAGCTCTCCAGCGGCTACCACCACGTCAGCCTGAGCAACTTCCTGGGCGTGTTCCGCCTTGCCCAACTCAACGACATCGCGCTGCCGGCGGATTACCTGAAGCGGATCGAGCGCATGTACGACTTCGACGTCTATGCCGCGATGCCGGACCGCCGCCTCCCCGGCGTGCAGGATGGCGGCTATATGGATATCCGAAGGCCACTGGGTGAGGCCGCCCGGCTCTTCCCCGAGCGCAAGGAGTTTCTCTGGTACGCCACCGATGGCAAGGAGGGAGAGCCGCCCGCGAAAACTTCCTATGCCTTCCCCTACGCCGGCTATTTCATCATGCGCTCCGGCTGGGAGCCGGATGCCTGCTGGATGCTCTTCGACGGCGGGCCCTTCGGCTATGGCCACCAGCACGAGGACAAGCTGAACGTGATCGTGCATGCCTACGGCAAGCTGCTCCTCGTGGATCCGGGCAACTACCAGTACGAGAGGTCCAAGTGGCGGCAATACTTCATCGACTCTGCCGCGCACAACGTCGTTCTGGTGGATGGTCAACCGCAACGCCGGCGCGGCCGCCCGAGATCGGAGTACGTCGTCAAGGAGCCGTTGCCCCATGTGTGGGCCACCGCGCCCGAGTATGATTACGTGGAGGCCACCTTCGACGAGGGCTTCGGCGGCGAGGTGAAGCAGGGGGTGGCGCACACCCGGCGCGTCCTCTTCGTGAAGCCGGATCTGTGGATCCTTTGCGACACCCTCTCCGCGAAAGACGGCAAGGAGCACTCCTATGAGGCGCTCTTCCACCTCGATGCCCCGGTGAAGGCGGATGCCGCCGGCCTTCGCCTCTTCACTGGCAACGAGGACGCGGCCAACCTCGCCATCGCCGCCCGGCCTGCCTCCGGGCTCTCATTGAAGATCGTGGAGGGACAGCAGGACCCGTTGCAGGGCTGGCTGCCCGACCGCGGGCTCAAGAGCGCGCACCCGGCTCCCGTGGCCGTCTTCACCGCGACAGGCGGGGGTGACACGCATCTCCTTTGGGTACTGGCCCCCGCGCGGCCCGGCGCGCCAGACCCGGTGGCCGCCATTGAACCCCTCGGAGACAACCGATTGTCGGCGCGCATTCGCCTGCGCGATGGGCGGGCGTACGAGGTGGCTTTCTCTGGGGGGAGCCCGGCGGATCTGCGGGTCGGCGCAGCGAGAGGCCGTGGGCGCGCCCTCCTGGTCGAGACCCGGCCGGATGGCCAGCCCGGCCGGACGATCGTCGCAGCGCCCTGATCCCGGTGCCAACCCTGGCTTGGGGGGCACTGGCGTGAGGCTTGTGCCAGGGGCTCTCCAAGCCTGCCGTGCCAGGATCACCAGGGGATGGGGGCCGGCCCTCGCGCCCCGGGCCGGCGCCGATGCCGCGGATGAAGGGGATGCGGGGCTTGCAGTTGCTCCGGGCTTGTGGTAAAATCGTGCCATGCAAGCGCTGTCCATCGCAGCGGCGGCCCTCCTTGGCTACCTGGCGGGGTCTATCCCATTCGGCTACCTTCTGGTCAAAGCCCTTCGGGGCATCGATATCCGTGACTACGGCAGCCACAACATCGGGGTTTCGAACGTCGCGCGGGTTGCCGGGAAGGGCACGGCCGTACTCTGTCTGGTGCTCGATGCCGGGAAGGGCCTGATCCCCGTTCTGCTTGCCCAGCGCATGGGAGCAGGACCGTGGGGATTGGTGCTCGCGGGCACGGGTGCGTGTGTGGGGCATGCCTACTCGCTCGTTTTCCTCCTGAAGGAGGGCCGCTTCTCTCGCGGGAAGGCCGTCGCCTCCGGCCTGGGCGCGGTGATCGGCTTCAGCCTCCTTGGGGCGATCCCGGCGGGTGTTCTCGGCGCTGTCCTCCTAGTTTGGGCAACATGCCTCGGCCTGTTCCGCTTCATGTCGCTGGCATCGATGGCCGGCGCGGCCGCGTTCGCCGTCGCTGTGTGGGTCACCCCGGTCGACCTGGCGTATCGCGTGTTTGGCACTGTCATCTTCCTCTTCATCGTCTGGAAGCATAAGGAGAACCTCGGGCGGTTGATCGACGGCACCGAGGTCCGCGTGGGCGAGAAGGTACCCCTAGCGAACATCGATGGCGATGAGGTGGCGTGTGCCTTCGTGATTCACCCCTTTGAGATGGCGGATTGCTTTAAGTCGCGCCGATTCCGGCTGCTCGCCGGATGGCTGCCGACCGGGATAACGCGCCGCCTCCTGCGCTACGTGCGCCCGATGAAGAACGATGTGATCACCGGGATCACCACTCGCGATGGCCGGCGCGCGCGCGTCTATCTCATTGGCGTCCCGCTTCTTGCCGAGCAGATCAAGAAGGATGAGGCGCTCGCGGTGAAGCGGGCGATCCAGGCCGCCGAGTTGGCGCATCACCTGGGAGCATCGGTGATCGGCCTGGGTGCGTTCATGTCTGTTGTGGGCGAGAAGGGCGCGGCGGTCCAGCGGCATTCACCGATCCCGGTGACCAATGGAGGCTCGCTCACCGCGGGGAGCGTGCGCCTGGGCCTCCAGGCTCTCACCGAGCGCCTCTCAGATCAACTGGGGACGTCCACGGTCGCGGTCGTCGGTGCCAATGGCGTGGTGGGCTTCAAGATCTGCCGGGATCTGGCGCCCGCGATGCGCCGGCTGATTCTTGTGGGCACCAATCTGGAGCGCCTGGAGAGCGGGGCGAAACTCCTTCGGAAGGTGAACCCGCTCCTGGAGATTACCACCTCGGTGAGCTGCGACGCGCTCGTGGATGCGGACCTCATCTTCTCGGCGACCTCTGACCCGAACGCCGTGATCTTCTCGCGCCACCTCAAGGAGGGCGCGCTCGTCTTTGACCTGGGCCGGCCGGCCGACGTCGACCCGGCGGTCCTCCGCGAGCGCCCCGATGTCAAGGTGATCCCTGGCGGCACGATCCGCATGCCAGGCGAGCACGTGAAGTACCACATCGACCTCGGGTTCGGACCGGGCAACATCCCGGCGTGTCTGGCGGAGACGATTATCATCGCCCTGGAACGGGCCTATGACCGGGTGACCCTGGGGGATGGCACGAGCGCGGAGAACGTGGAGTACTTCGTTCGCAAGGCCGAAGAGCTCGGGTTCGATGTGGTTGCGGAGCCCTATTCCAGGGAGGTGGCCACGGCTTGAGGGGCCTCGCCGCGCGCCTGGGGTGCTCGCGCCAGTTGGCCCACGCGGCGGTGTGCTCTCCGTCTTGACACCGAGGATCGGCTTTGCTATAATGACAGCGTCGGCAATCTCGGTGAGGGCGAGTGTCGGAACTGGTAGACGGGCATGACTTAGGATCATGTGGACTTTGTCCGTGAGAGTTCGAGTCTCTCCTCGCCCACCAGCTGGCGGCGGTGCCATCATCGGTGCGGGAGTAGTACAGTGGTAGTACGTCTCCTTGCCAAGGAGAAGGTCGCGGGTTCGAGTCCCGTCTCCCGCTCCAAGGGGAACCGCGTTTACGGCGGGAACCCAGCAGGCGCGAAGTGCCGGCTTCCGGCAACCGCGCCTCTATCCACCCCGGAAGAGGCCGGATAGAAGTGTGGGAGTGCCACCGCCCTGTGTCTCGGGCGGGCACTCCCTTCAGGTGGATACTCATGTTGTCGTGGCAGTCCTGCCGGGTTGGCGCAGGACAGTGTGGGACTGAAGGAATCCGCTGACTGGTAGCCTGCCGGGGCGGTCCATCTCCTGTGGGCCGCGCGGTGCGGGCGTTTGCCGAGCCAGATTCCCTCAGTTCTTTTTGTTAGTGGGGGAGAACGCGGCCGAAAGCCGGCCAGGGTGGTTTGCTGCTCCGGTCGGGGAAACGAGCGCTCTTGCCAGGTGAGGTGATGCAGGTAACTCTTGAGCAGGTAGAACCGTGCATAGTCGCAGTCACTGTTGAGGTGGATGCGGAAGCTGTACAGCAGACCATCGACCGCGTGTTCAAGGAAGTCGCGGGCAAAGTCGCCGTCCCGGGCTTCCGGAAGGGGAAGGCACCGCGAAGCATCCTCGAGCGCTTTGTGGATCAGGAGGCAGTCCGCGAGCGCGCCATCAGCCAGCTCGTGCCCGAGCATTTCGCCCAGGCGCTGAGGGAGAAGGGCGTCGAGCCTTTCGCGCCGCCTGAGGTGAGCATCGAGTCCTTTGAGGTAGGCCAGCCCCTCCGCTTCACCGCGACGGTTCCCACGCGTCCAGAGGTACGCCTCTGCGACTACCGTGACCTGCCGGTGCGGCGCCGGCGCGTCGAGATTAGCGACGCCGACGTGGATCTCGAGTTGGACCTGCTGCGGCGCCGCCATACGGAGCTGGTGGATGCCGATGCGGAAGTGGCAGGGTCCGGGCTCGTTGCTATCGTGGACCTGGATCTCTACCGGGGCGAGCGCCACCTGAAGAAGCGGTCGCAAACCGATGTCGCTCTCGATATGGACCAGACCGATATGGTTCCGGCCTTCAATGTGGCTATCGAGGGCGCCCGGATTGGCGAGACGCGCGAGATGCCGGTTCATTTCCCCGATGACTTCCAGGATCCCGTCCTGGCCGGCAAGGACGTCACCTTTAAGATCACCGTCAAGGCACTCAAGACGAAGCAGGTGCCCGAGCTGAACGACGAGTTCGCGCAGAAGGTCTCCGATGTCGCAGATCTCGCCGCGCTGCGCGACCAGATTCGCCAGCAGCTTGAGGAGTCTGCCCGGGAGGTAGCCGAGCGCGAGGTGCGCGACCAGTTGGTGGAGCAGGTGGTGTCGCGCTCCGAGGTCCACTTCCCCGAGGTGCTTGTCCAGGAGCAGACCGCCGAGATGCTGCGCAGGCAGGCGAGCGAGCTGGAGCGCCAGAACCTGACGATCGATGATTTTCTGCGCAGCCGCGAGATCGATTTTCCGACCTACGAGCGTGAGCTGCGCGAGGATGCGCGCCGTCGCATCCGCACCCAGTTGGTCCTCGAGCAGATTGCAGAGCAGGAGAAGATCGAGGTGACCGACGAGGAGATCGACCAGGAGATCGAGCGCATGGCCAGCAGCGCGGGCGTCTCGTCCTCGGCGATCCGGGCTGCCTTCGAGAAGCAGAATAGCCTTGCGGGCCTGCGCACGTCGATCTTCTTCCGCAAGGTGGTCGATCTGCTCGTGCAGTCGGCGCGTATCGTCGAGGAGTGAGGATCGCTCCCTGAGCAGGCCCCCGCTTCGGCTCAGGGAGCTGGCGTGCCGATTGCAGGGGGCGCTGACGAGGGTCTACGGCGTGTCGTACGACCGAAGGCATCCTGGTGCCGCCGTTGGCCCCGCTCTGTCGCGAGCGGAGAAGCGTGGCGCACGCTCGGGGTGCTTGCGACGCCGTCACCAGCGCTGATCCTGTTGGAGCGTGTGTCGGGAGGGAGAACGCAGATGGCCCTGGTGCCAATGGTGGTCGAGCAGACCGCGCGGGGCGAGCGTGCGTACGATATCTTCTCACGCTTGCTAAAGGACCGTATCGTCTTCGTCTACGGCCCGATTGGCGATGAGATCGCCAACCTGGTCGTCGCGCAGTTGTTGTTCCTGGAGAAGGAAGATCCGGACCGCGACATTGACCTCTACATCAACAGCCCGGGCGGTTCCGTGACGGCGGGCATGGCCATTCTGGACACAATGCGCCATATCCAGCCCGATGTCGCGACGATCTGCGTCGGCCTGGCGGCGAGCATGGCCGCGGTTCTTCTCGCCTGTGGGGCAAAGGGCAAGCGTGCCGCGCTGCCGCATGCCAAGATCATGCTCCACCAGCCCAGCGGCGGGTTTGAGGGCACTGCCGCCGATATCGAGATTACCGCGGACCAGATCCGGAAGACGCGCCAGGAGCTGGAAACGATCATGTCCGAGGTCACCGGCCAGGATGTGGAGAAGGTGCGCCGCGATACCGACCGCGACTTCTGGATGGATGCCCAGGCCGCGCTCGAGTATGGGATCATCGATGACATTCTTCGCCCCAATCTGAAGACGCAGTCGTGAGATTGGGCGCGTGATGCATCGGGCAGGAGTGCGCGTGTTGCCCCCGGGATGATGCCTGGCGGGCGCGCCGCTGTACGGCGTCCTCTTTGGAGACGTGTGCCATCGCATCCTCCAGGTATGCGGGCGAGGGGTTGATGTGAGAGCTGGCAGAGGAGCTCGCTGCCGAAAGAGCGTGCTCTTGCGCCAGGAGTTTCGGGGAGCGGGAGATGTTCAACAGGCCGGGCGATGACCGGGACGAGCCACGGTGTTCCTTTTGCGGCAAGGGCCGTGACGAGATACGGCATATGGTGACGGGCCGCGACGTTCGCATCTGCGCGGAGTGCGTCGCGGAGTGCAACCGGCTTCTCCGGCGCGGACAGCAAGAGGAGACTGCGGAGTACGTCGGGCGCATCCCCAAGCCAAAGGAGATCTACCGCATCCTCAGCCAGTACGTGGTTGGGCAGGACCATGCCAAGCGTGTCCTCTCCGTCGCTGTCTATAACCACTTCAAGCGGATCAATGTCAACCTCCTGGATGTAGAGCTCCAGAAGAGCAACATCCTGCTGATCGGGCCCACCGGCACCGGCAAGACGCTGCTTGCCCAGACCCTGGCGCGCATCCTGAACGTGCCCTTTACCATCGCCGACGCCACCACCTTGACCGAGGCGGGCTATGTCGGCGAGGACGTGGAGAATATCCTCCTGCGGCTGATCCAGGCTGCCGGCGGAGATACCCGCCAGGCGCAGACCGGCATCGTCTATATCGATGAGATCGATAAGATCGCGCGCAAGAGTGAAAACCCCTCCATCACCCGTGATGTCTCCGGCGAAGGCGTGCAGCAGGCCCTCCTGAAGATCTTGGAGGGTACCGTCGCCAGCGTGCCACCGCAAGGCGGGCGCAAGCACCCACAGCAGGAGTACATGCAGATCGACACCACCAACGTCCTCTTCATCTGCGGGGGGGCGTTCGATGGGTTGGAGCAGATCATCGACCGCCGCATCAGCAACCAGTCGCTCGGGTTCCGGGCGAAGGTGCAAAGCCGGCGTGAACGGCGCGTGGGCGATCTCCTCGCGCAAGTCATGCCCGAGGACCTCCTCAAGTACGGGCTCATTCCCGAGTTTATCGGCCGCGTGCCGGTCGTGGCCACCCTTCACGAATTGGACGAGGAAGCCCTCATCCGCATCCTCGTCGAGCCGCGCAACGCCCTGGTGAAGCAGTTCCAGAAGTTCTTCGCGCTCGATGGCGTGGACCTGGAGTTTACTCCGGACAGCCTGCGGGCGATTGCCGAGGAGGCGATCTCCCGAAACACCGGCGCGCGCGCCCTGCGCACCATCATCGAGGAGTTGATGGTCAACATCATGTACGAGATCCCCTCGCGCAAGGATGTGAGGAAGGTGATCGTCACCGCCGAGACTGTCCGTTCCCATCAGGAGCCAGAGCTCATCCTCTTCGATCAAGAGCGCCGCGCCTCCTAAGCTGCCATGCTCCAGGGGGCTTCGCGAGTGTCTCTGGGAGACCACCGTCTGCTGTCGCCAGCGACCAGTGGCGCCACCCGCGACAGGTCGTTTTGGGGACACTCTGACCCTCCCCGGCAGGGCCGGGAGCTCCTTCGCACGATCGGGCGCGGCTCCTGCGCCCCTACCAGCCATGCCTGCCGCGCGGTGCGCGGCAACTCGTCTTGAGATCGCAGTCCAGCGAACCGGCTACCGGAGCGCCCCTTCCGAGGGGGCAGGAAATGCTGGCTCCTGTAGCCAACTCTCAATCGTCGGATAGCCATAAGGAGAACTCTTGCGTTCATGCCAAGGAAGAAGAAGGTAGTCCTCGAGGAGGAGAGCATCCCCTCGATGGGAAACGAGCCGCGCATCCCCGAACTGTTGCCGGTCATACCGCTGAGAGATAACCAGGTCGTCTTTCCGCGCAATATGCTGCCGCTGTTTGTGGGTCGCGAGAAGTCGATCCGCGCGCTGGAGCAGGGGCGCCAGGTGCTCCTCGTTGCTCAGCGCGATGTGAGCATTGAAGAACCCGAGACGACCGATCTGTACACGGTGGGCACGGTAGCCGAGGTGATGCAGATCTTCCGGCTGCCCGAGGGCGCGGTCCGGATTGTCATCGAGGGCCTGGCCCGGGCACGTGTTCGCAGCTACGTGCAGGAAGAGCCGTTTCTCGTTGCCCAGGTGCAGCTGCTTGAGGAGACGCGAGAGGAGGGGATCGAGCTCCAGGCGCTGATGCGCTCCGTCTGCCGCCAGTATGAGGAGATCGTCAACCTCGACCGGAACGTGCCGCCAGAGCTGCTCCAGGGGATCCGGCACATCGACGATCCGGGCGAGCTGGCCGACCAGATCACCCCGAACCTTCCGGTGAAGACCGATGTGAAGCAGGATCTGCTGGAGACGCTCTCCTCCCGCCGCCGTCTGGAGAAGCTGACCGCCGTCCTATCGCGCGAGACGGAGATCCTCCACATCGAGAACGAGATCCGGTCGCGCGTGGATCGGGAGATCAGTGAGTCGCAGCGCGAGTTCTACCTGCGCGAGCGCCTGAAGGCGATCCAGCAAGAACTCGGTGAACGCGACGAGCGGCTTTCCGAGATAGAGGAGTTTCGCGAGAAGATCGCCGAGGCAGAGATGCCCCCCGAGGTCTCTGAACGCGCCCTGAAGGAGGTGGACCGTCTCGAAAAGATGCCTTTTGCCACCCCGGAAGCGGTCGTCGTTCGGAACTACCTGGATTGGTTGGTCACGCTTCCCTGGGCCCGGCGCACGGAAGACCGTCTCGATATCACCGAGGCGGAAGCTGTCCTGGATGAGGACCACTACGGTTTGAAGCGCGTGAAGGAGCGCTGCCTGGAGTTTCTGGCCGTTTGCAAGCTGACGGGCCAGATGAAGGGCCCCATCCTCTGCTTTGTTGGACCTCCAGGCGTGGGCAAGACCTCCATCGGCAAGTCGATCGCGCGCGCCCTCGGGCGCAAGTTCATCCGCGTCTCCCTTGGGGGCATCCGGGATGAGGCCGAGATCCGCGGGCACCGGCGCACCTATATCGGCTCCATGCCCGGCCGGGTGATCCAGGCGATCCGCCAGGCTGGCACTCGCAACCCGGTCTTTATGCTGGATGAGGTGGATAAGGTGGGTGCCGACTTCCGGGGCGACCCGACGGCGGCCCTGCTGGAGGCGCTCGACCCGGAGCAGAACACGGCATTCAGCGACCACTATCTGGAGGTCCCCTTCGATCTCTCCGACGTCATGTTCATCACGACGGCGAACCTGCTCGATCCGATCCACCCTGCGCTGAAGGATCGCATGGAGGTGATCCACTTCCCCGGCTACACCGAGGCGGAGAAGCTGGAGATCGCCCGCCGCTTCCTGGTGCCCAAACAGCGCGAGGCGCATGGGCTGTCGTCCGACCACCTCGTGATCACCGATGAGGCGCTCGTTCGCCTGATCCGAGAATACACCCGCGAGGCGGGCGTGCGCAACCTGGAGCGCGAGATTGCCGCCATCTGCCGAAAGATTGCCCGCCGGATTGCCTCGGGCAACACGGATCCCATCCGCGTCACGGCAGACGATGTGCCCGGCTATCTGGGCCCGCGCCAGTACCGCTACGGCATGGCCGAGGAACATGACGAGGTGGCAGTCGCCCTCGGTCTCTCCTACACCGAGTTTGGTGGCGATGTGCTTCCCATCGAGGTGATCCTCATGCGCGGGAAGGGCAACCTGATGCTCACCGGGCAACTGGGCGACGTGATGAAGGAGTCGGCGCAAGCAGCCCACTCGTGGCTGCGAGCGCGCGCCCAGCAACTCGGGATTGACGAGGAAGTCTTCGGGCGCACCGATATTCACGTCCACGTGCCAGCCGGTGCCGTGCCCAAGGATGGCCCCTCCGCCGGGATCACCATCGCCACGGCGCTCGCTTCGGCGTTTACCGGGCGCGCGGTGCGCAAGGAGATCGCCATGACCGGCGAGATCACCCTCCGGGGGCGGGTGCTGCCCGTCGGCGGCGTGAAGGAGAAGGTCCTCGCCGCGCATCGCGCCGGGGTGAAGCGGATCGTGCTTCCCGAGGAGAACGACAAGGACCTGGAGGAGATCCCGGACAACGTCCGGGGCGACCTCGAGTTCCTCTTCGTCAAGAGTGTCGATGAAGTGTTGGCCGCGGCCCTGGTGCCCAGCGCGGCCGCAGGCCATGCCTAAGAAGAGCCGTGACCCGAGAGCAGAAACCAGAGACCACGCAACGACATGATACCGGAACCGCCGGGCAGCCGCGCGGACCCCGCGTGCTTTGGCGTTCCGGTGCGATGATCCTTGCCGTGCTGGCGGCGCTGGTGCTCGTCTTCTCAAGCACCGGGTGTCGGAAGGAACCCGCCGATCAGGAGCTGCCGCAGGCGAAACTCGTTTCGGAGGACCCCTGGCTGCTCGCCATCAAGGAGTTTGGAGAGGCGCGCGCCTATCTGGGGAATGGCTACCTGGGGGTGAACGCCTCGCAGGAGGGCCTGGGCTTCGACCGCGAGGAGCAGCTCCCGACGTTCATCTCCGGGCATTATGTGAATGAGAGCTTTGCTCCCGGTCCGGCCTGGGCGGCGCCGAATCTGAGCATCGACGGCCAGCGCGTCACCGCCGCCGAAGCGCGTTCCTACGAGCAGACGTTCGACCTGCGCCGGGGTGTCCTGGTGACGCGCTATGTCTGGCGCGGCAAGCCACGGACCGAGGTCGAGATCACGCTTTTCCCCGCGCGGCATGATCCCTATCTGGGCGTGATCCAGGTGGCGCTGACGCCTGCCCGGAAGGCTCGCGTCTCGCTGGACGCGGTGACCTCCGCCGAAGGCTGCGCGGTGGCCGCGGTGGACCGTCTGGCGGATGGCTCCCCGATCACTTTTCCAGGCGAGGTCGAGCTTTCGGCCCGGGAGCGCTGGGTACTGACGCGGTATGTCGGGATCTGCGCGGAGCGCGACGCGGCTGATCCGCAGGCCACAGCTCGCCAGAGCGCCGAAGCGGCCGCCAGGGCGGGCTTCGATGCCGTCCTCAGCGAGCACACCGAGGCGTGGGAACGGCTGTGGAAGCGAGATATCATCATCGAGGGCGACCCAGCTGCACAACGGGTGGTGAACGCCCTTCGCTACTACCTCCTGGCGAGTGTGCGCGAGGGCCGCGCCGACAGCGTGCCTCCGATGGGCCTCTCCAGCAGCATCTACCAGGGGCATATCTTCTGGGATGCCGATGTCTGGGTTTTCCCCGCCCTGGTGCCCCAGTATCCGGAGTTGGCCCGCTCGATTGTCGAATACCGCTATCGCACGCTTCCCGCCGCGATGGAGAACGCGCGGAAGCAGGGTTATCGCGGCGCGGACTATGCCTGGGAGTCGGCGGAAAGCGGCAAGGAGACCGTCTCCGGCGAGTTCTCGAGGGGCCGACATGTCAACGCCGGGATCGCCCTGGCGCAGTGGCAGTACTACCTCTGGACGGGCGACCGCGAATGGCTGCGCACGCGCGGGTTTCCGGTGCTTCGCGCCACCGCGGACTACTGGGTGAGCCGCGCCTGGCATAACGAGCCGGCGGCCCGCTATGAGATCCTGGACGTGATGGGGCCCGACGAGGTCCGCGGCCCCGTGGACAACAACGCCTGGACCAACTCCATGGCGCAGCTCAACCTGGAGGTCGCAGCGCGAGCGGCCGAGATTGTCGGCGTGCCAGGCGATCCACGCTGGCGCACCGTGGCGGAGAAGCTGT
>ERZ795045.1348-NODE-1348-length-27997-cov-13.369265_pt1 | contig 27997 bp, 31 predicted proteins | sample MGYA00375129_ERZ795045 | MGnify/ENA primary metagenome ERZ795045 (study PRJEB30174, sample SAMN05720166) | activated sludge metagenome | isolation source: anaerobic digester from wastewater treatment plant | place: Japan | collected 2015-05-15 ...
GTTATTTACGTAAACCTTTTTCCATTTCATCAAGCAACGCATACAATTCTTTTGGAAGATGATTACCAAATTTTGGATAATGGTTGGTACGGATATCATCAACTTCCTGTAGCCAGCCTTCGGTGTCAACTTCCAGCAATACTTCCATATCCTGAACAGGTACGCTTGATGGCCTGTCAATTGCATCTATTGTGGGCATATTACCTATTGGTGTTTCAATTGCTTTTCCACTTCCATCACATCGTTCAAATATCCATTTTAATACTCTGCTGTTTTCACCATAGCCGGGCCATAGCCATTTACCATCATCTGTTTTTCTGAACCAGTTGACAAAATATATTTTTGGCAACTTATCGGGCGTTGTTTTTTGTGCAATCTGTATCCAGTGTTTAAAATAATCACCCATGTGATAACCACAGAACGGAAGCATAGCAAAAGGATCTCTTCGGACCTGCCCCACCTTAAGGTCCAGTGCAGCAGCAGTTACCTCTGAACCAACTATCGAACCCAAAAATACACCATGCAGCCAGTTTTTGGATTCAAGTACCAAAGGTATTGTATGAGCACGTCTGCCACCAAATAAAAATGCACTGATAGGAACTCCATCAGGGTCTTCCCATTCTTTTGCAATAGATGGGCACTGGCTGGCGGGTGTAGTAAAGCGTGAATTGGGATGTGCGGCAGGTGCCTGGTCCTTATTATTTTTATCATAAATCCATTCTTTACCTGTCCAGTCTATAAGCTTCCCATCAGGTTCATAACCAATACCTTCCCACCATACATCCAAGTCTTTTGTAAGTGCAACATTGGTAAATATGGTATTCTTTTCTATAGTTTTCATAGCATTGTAATTTGATTGCTCAGATGTTCCAGGGGCAACGCCAAAAAAACCTGCTTCGGGGTTAATTGCGTATAAGCGCCCATCACTTCCAAATTTTAACCAGGCGATATCATCACCAACTGTTTCAACCTTCCATCCCGGGATTGTAGGGACAAGCATGGCTAAATTTGTTTTCCCACAGGCTGATGGGAATGCACCTGCTATATATTTTGTTTTACCTTCCGGGTTGGTTATCTTCAGTATCAACATATGTTCGGCAAGCCATCCTTCATCGCGCGCCATAACTGATGCAATTCTGAGTGCTAAACACTTTTTCCCTAAAAGGGCATTACCGCCATAGCCTGAACCATACGACCATATTTCACGAGTTTCAGGAAAATGAGAAATATATTTTTTTTCAAGTGGGGCACATGGCCATTTGCCATGGTCACTTTCACCTTTTGCTAAAGGTTTACCCACTGAGTGAAAGCAGGGAACAAATTCACCATCAGTTCCCAATACATCAAGCACCTTTGCCCCCACGCGGGTCATAATATGCATATTGATAACAACATACGGTGAATCAGTAATTTCCACTCCAATTTTTGCAATAGGTGAACCAACGGGGCCCATTGAGAAAGGAATAACAAACATGGTACGTCCACGCATACAACCACGGTAAAGATCGGTCATGGTTTGTTTTAACTCCACAGGATCGATCCAGTTGTTAGTCGGACCAGCTGCTTCCTTCGTTTTTGAAGAAATATACGTCCTGTTTTCAACACGTGCAACATCACTTGGGTCTGAGCGGAACAAAAGGCAACCAGGTCGTTTCTTCTGGTTTAAACGAATAGCCAGCCCTTCAGCAACCATTTGCTCTGCCAGCCGGTCATATTCAGCTTTCGAACCATCGCATACATAGACATCCTCCGGCTGCATTAATGCAATTGCATCCTCAACCCATTTTTTAAGTGCTTTGTGCTTCAGATCTGTTAATTTCATAGCTTATCCTTTCTATTTCAGTATACATTGGGGATTATAAATAAACTGACGTTACTGTGGTATGGTATGACAATTTTGTCAACAATTCTGTTAAGATACATATATAGCAAAAAATATTTTATTTTTCAAATATTAACTGATGCAGGATATGATTGACAAGAAAGGTTTTGTGTATCACTGTATTTGTAAAATAGTATCAACCCGTAGAGAACGAAACATCCTCAGAATATCCCCAGGGATATTCTGTATTTCACATTTTTTACCATTCTGCATACTAGTTTTTTTTATATCAATTAAAAAGGCAATACCAGCCGAGTCAATATAGTTCAATCCTGAAAGATCAATTGTTAAATCATCAGGAGCGGATAAGTATGCCTTTTTTACATCTTCCTTTAAATTATAGGAAGAATATAAATCAAGATCCCCTTCAATTTTCAGGATATAACCCTGTTCTGTTTTATTAAATGAATATACCATGCTTGTTAAAAGTAATTACCGTACTGTTCTGAATTTCGGACATATGTGGCAGCTTATTGAGTAAATTTTTCACCATTTATTTACAGCCTACAATGTATTCATAGGTAAACATATCACCAATAAACTGCCGTAATATTTCATACTCATCCTTTGCACTGGCAGTGCTGTTTAAAATAAACTGTAATTTTGGTGTCATACGGCAACCAAATATATCATTATATACACCTCTGTGAATGGTGTACCCCCATTTTTTTGCAACAGCCTCAAGATGCGAAAAGCGTATGGTATATTCGCTATGTCCAAACAGCCGTATTTCATATGGATTAAAGGTTGGCCTTACAGGCACACATTCCCTGAATTCGCCCTGTGATTCTGATTCACAGCTATGCTCACTTATATATATGTATTTTGTTCCTGCTTTGCATATTTTTTCTATCGCAAGAAGTGCCCCTAAATTGAAATTAAATGGATTGGCTTCAATTTCAAGGTTATACTCATTAATAAGGCGTTTGCATTCTTTTATCTCATCTAATGTAAAAGATTCCAGTATGTCATGCGTTATATCACACACTGTAATAAAATCCCCTATTATCTCATTACATATAATAAGATCAATATCAGATAGTAAGGCATTATCCAGTTCCAGAAAATCTGAATGAATAAATGAAACATTACCCCGTATGTTTTTCTTTTGTTCTGCAAGCATTGCAGGAGATATATCAACCATGATAGCTTGTACATGGGGACAGCAAGCTAAAAAATCCTTCATTAAAAAGCCATATCCCCCACCAGCTTCCAGTATTGTTTTAACCTGTTTCATATCAATAAAACTAGAAAGAAATTCACACAACAGCGTTCCATAGGGAGCATTTTTCTTAATTACTTCCCTGCAGGGGCTGTTTTCTGGATAGAGCATATTACAAACCGTAAGCTCCCACCCCAGTGTGGTTATTTGCTCTTTATGATAGGTGCTCGTGTTATTTATGTGAATCATATCACAATACCATTTTCTGGAGGTTGTGAATGCCAGAAGAATATATAATAAACAAAAAGCAGTAAAAGCAGTATAATAACTAAAGCAATAGCAATAACCTTTATTTTATCTTTTGTTGGCAATAATCTAAAATTACCAAGTGTATACCAGTATGAATATAATTTTTCAATTATTGTTTTGATAATACTTGTATAAGACAATCTGGTTTTGGGCTTTTTTTTCAAAGCTAAATCAAACGTTGCATCGTTATACAGTACCGGATCATCAGGATCTGCTACAAAGGAATATCCACAACGACATTGTACTTTTATTTTACCAGAATCAATAGGAAAACGCAGCTTAATGCCGCAGGCAGGACAAGGTTTTATAATATGCATACGTAAATCCTAAAGAATATCCCTTGCTTTGTTCATCAATTCTGGGATATCACTGTAGAATTTTTCCAGTTGTGCGTCCTGCAGTCCAAGCATTGTAACTGCATCCTGATTCAATTCATGATATAACCCATCGCTGCCAATACCAATGCCCGCCATGAGACACAGAGTATTTGCTATATGGACTATTGATACTATTTTTTTGTGTTCATCAGGAGCATTTGTGGGCTCGTGATGATAGCGAACAATTGATTGTAGCACTTTGGGGAATTTCCACTTTATGGTAACCTGCTGGCCAATCTGCTGATGGTCAAATCCCATAATCAATTTTTCTGCTTCCTGGAATGTGATATTTTTTTCGGTTACAGTGGAAAGAATATCCTTAAATGTACTCTGGACAAATAATGCCAGAACCGTTTTACCTACATCATGTATTATCCCACCCGTAAAAGCAATATCAGCCACTGTTTTCTGGTTACAATCGTTTGCAATCTTTTTTGCAAGCATTGCAACTGCAACACCATGTTTCCACAACTCACCCCGTGCCAGGTCATAACCTAAAATAACCCTGTTTAATACCGATTTTGTTGTGGCAAGAACAACAATATCTTTTACTTCTTTAAGCCCCAGGATGACAATAGCACGGTCAATAGAAGATATTTCCTTACCTTTGCTGAAATAAGCCGAATTGCACAATTTTAAAATATTGGCGGTGATTGCCTGATCTTTTGCTATTTCTTCGGCAACCTGCTTAAATGAGACATTAGGGTCATTGACCATATTGATTATCCTGCTTACCACATCTGGCAAAGAAGGTAACTGGTCAACATTCTGAATTATGGACTGAATCCTCTGTTGTATATGTTCATGCATAATTATTATCTCCAATCCATCTATCAAACCTTATAATACATTTTTTCCTGGCCACTGGCTTTTACTTTTAACCTTCCATCATCCAGGAAAAAGTCAATAACCCTGCCAGCACTGCCACCAATATCTTCAGCTACAATAGGAATACCAAATTTTGCCAGTGCCTGCCGTGTTGCCTCAATATTGTTTTCACCAATATTTGCCAGCGTCGTTGTTGATTTAAATTTAAACATTGAAGCACCACCTGCAATTTTTGCAGACATAAATTCCTTTTTGCACCCTTTTTTTAATAACTGCTGTACCAGAATAGGGATTGCTGTATCTGCATATTTTTCAGGATTGCTATCACCCGGATTTTTGGGTAATAATATATGAGCAAGCCCCCCTATCTTTTTATTCCGCTCAAAAATACATATACCAACACAGCTACCCAGAATGGTACGCAACACTGCAGGGTTTTCAGCAACTGCAAGCTGTGCTACACCAATGTTGATAAGATTATCCATTCTGTCTACCAATTATAAAAAATTGCCATTTCCATTAAATATTATCTTGATAAAAAATTACTTCATTATGTATATTTGTCAAGGCAAAAGGCAATATTTATTACAATAAATTTACCAGGAGAAGTGGGAATGGCATTAAACCAGATTAACAATTATATCCGCCTTATAGATGCTCAAAATGTTAATAAGACCGGAAACATATATATAAATATTTTAAAAAACGAATTTATCATGCTCAATGAAGAAATAAGCATCCCTAAAATCCCGGTATCAAAATTATCATATATCGAAGCGTTACCTATAGCACAAACTATCATCCCTCTTATTCCGCTTTTTTTATTTGGTCATACCTTACTCGAAGAGCGCCAGCCAGCACATGAACTGCATAGTCTTCATTTTATTAGACTGCTTGAAGGCAGGTGTATTAATTTTTATCATGTATTGCGGGTGGATTTTAAATTTGGTGGCGATAGCTCTGCAATACTTGAACCAGGCAATAATGACTACTATCCATCATACAGAACCAACAGGCTTTATTATAAATCACGACTTGTGCCTACATTTAAAGATCCTTCACCGCCAATAACACCAATAAAGCTTATTCAATCTATCACTACCGAATCAGACCAGTATTTTCACACGTATGCAATGTTTGATGATATCGACACATCAAATATAACGAACGAATTTATAAAAACATTACCCGATATTTTTTCAATACCATCAAATCTTTACTCTTTTATTGTCATGGATTACTATACTGCATGCATGAATATTCCCAACCCCATCCCTCTTGAACTTGATCGTGCAGTTATAATTTTTGAACCACTTTTTTTTATCATAGCTTCACACTTTATACCTATTGATTCAATTATTTCTTTACATGAATTAGAAGCTCATTTCCCTGAACTCATTGCAATAAAAGATCAAAAGCTTGTACCCACACCCAATCTGATTCAAATGGCAAAGGAATACTTCAACCGCTATTCACTCACCCGTGACGAACAATGTATGCTGAAAGGATGGTGGCAGCTTGTTATTGCGTAACATTATATATCTTTTGCCAGGTATCTTTCTTTTCATTACCTGCGCCAACAAACCGCTGATACTTATTAGAGCTGAGTGTGGCAGCAGTGTATCAATGAATGGAACTATCGCCAATGATTCCCTTACCTACACCTTCAAGCCATGTACTCATTGCAGGTCATTGAAAGATGTAAGCAATTACATCTATTTTCGGGGTGACACACTATGCTTTAGCATACAATGCAATCAGAATATTGAATCGGCAACCGTAACAGCCTATTTTGAAAACCCAACCACACATACAACATACAAAGCTGAACGACTGGAAAAAGTAACAACTGCTGTATATGGGTTTTCACTTATAGGCAGCCTTCTTGAGACAATATACTGGGATGATATTCGCAACACACATAGTATTAAAACTTTAAAACTACCCTTTGTTATCCATGTTACTATTCAAAAACAAAATCAGAAGGTACACCATACCTTTTCTGATACATTATATGTGCAATTTGTTGACTGATTATTTTTGAAGAATGCCACAGGAAATGTCGAAGAATAAAATATCAATAAGAGATGTAACACAAGGTATCAATGAAAAAAAATAAAAGCAACATGTATGTCCGCTTCTGGGGTGTTAGAGGTTCAATTCCAACTCCGGGTAAGGATTTTGTTACATATGGTGGGAATACTTCATGTGTTGAACTCAGATGTGGTCAAACAATCCTTATCTTTGATGCTGGTACCGGTATCAGAATGCTTGGAAAAGCACTATCAAAAGAATTTTCTGGTAAGCCTGTTACGGTACACCTTTTCATAAGCCATACTCACTGGGACCATATACAGGGATTTCCGTTTTTTGACCTGGCATATAATAAACATGCTTCTATTTACTTTTATGGAGGGCACAGCGTCTCAACACTGGAAAAGCTTATTTTAGGGCAAATGGATAGAGAGTATTTCCCCGTAACTTTATTTGAGCTGTCATCTAACATCCATTTCGTTGAGCTATCGCACAACCCATTCACAATAAACGATATTACAATATGGTACACCCATCTTTTCCATCCGGGATTATCATTGGGTTTCCGTGTTGAATACAATAACCATGTCTTTGTGTATGCCAGTGATAATGAAGTATTAAATGATCCGGAGTTAGGGGATTATAACCTTAAAAATATAGGTAATTTAATACAGGATGCCGATATACTTGTTGCTGACTGCCAGTATACACCCCAGGAGTATGCAACACGCATAGGCTGGGGGCATTCTTCTATTGAATCCGTTGCCGGCGTTGCTTCACGTTTTAATGTTAAGCATTTAATCACATTCCACCATGATCCCAATCATACTGATCGTGATATTACCCGAGCAATAAAGAAAGCACGTTCATTGTCTTTACCCATCAGAATAACTGCTGCAAAAGAAGGGGATATTCTTTATATTTAAAAAATATTGATTTTATATTTTCTTTATCTATAGTGGCACATGTATGAAATCAATTGTGTTACATAATACATACCTTTGCATGCGCCATGCCCAGAGCACTGCCAACGAAAAGCATATTATCATCAGTGACCCTACAACTGGTATAAGCAAGTATGGGCTGACAAAGGAAGGGGAACGTCAGGTGTTAGAGGCAATAGTTACTAATAAAGAAATGCGCAATATATCATACATCTATACATCGGATTTTTTGCGCGCATATCAAACTGCTACAATTGTTTCACGGCTTTGTAACAATGTTCCTATCATAACTGATGCACGACTGCGTGAGCGTTATTTTGGCCTGTTTGAGGGAACCAACAGCGAAAATTACCACAAAGTATGGGATATGGATTGCACATCAGAATTTGATGTTGCCTGCTATAATGTTGAACCTATTCATTCCGTTGCACGACGTATGCTATCATTTTTACTTGATTCCGAAATACACCCTACCAATCAAAAGATTCTTGTGGTATCACATGGTGACCCCTTGCAAATTCTATATGCTGTTACCCGTGGTCTTGCTGCACATCAGTTTAAATCTTTACCACATTTTGCAAATGCTGAAATACGCATATTGCCATCACACTTTACAATTCCGGAGGAATATCTATCATGAATTCACCCTGGCTGCCTTTCATATATCAGTACAGTATTTTCACCATATTCTTCATTTTCACCACAATGATAGCTATAAAGAAGCATGCTCTATCACTTTCTCATCCTACCGAGCGTCGTATACTCTTTGAAATTATTGCAGGCTATCTTTTTTTTATCGTATTCCATGCATCAATGATTATCGTTGCCGGAGTGTAAGACATGATTAAGGGTACAGTACTTGATTTTGCCATTATTGTATGTTATTTTTTGTTTATACTGGGATTTGGAACATTCTTTGGCAAATATGTAAAAAGTACAAAAGATTTCTTTTTTGGCGGTCAACGTTTTAGCTGGTGGCTTATTGGATTTAGCTGCGTGGCAACAACGGTAGGGTCATACAGTTTTATTAAATACTCAGCTGTAGCATATCAGTACGGTTTTTCTTCTACAATGACATACCTCAATGATTGGTTCATCCTGCCACTATTTGTATTCATATGGCTTCCTATAATATATTATTCACGGATAACATCAATACCTGAATACTTTGAAAAGCGGTTTAACAGTACCACACGGACAATCAGTGTATTTATACTTTTAGTGTATTTATTAGGCTACATAGGTATTAATCTTTATACAATTGGCGTTGCATTTAATGCCATGTTTGGCTGGGATGTCATGATTACTGCTATACTGATATCCTTTGTGTGTGCAGTATACATGCATGCAGGTGGTCAAACATCAGTTATCATGACCGACCTTGCACAGGCATTGATGCTGCTTTCAGCCGGATTCCTGGTATTTTTTCTGGGAATTGAAAAAATTGGCAGTGTATCTGCCTTCTGGAAGTCTTTACCCTATGAATTTAAATTGCCCTTTTCACCGTTCAACAAACCACCCGATTTCAATTTTGTGGGCATATTCTGGCAGGATGCGTTTGGCAGTTCCATGGCATTCTATTTTATGAATCAGGGCATACTCATGCGTTTCTTAAGTGTCCGTTCCCCCCGCGATGGCAGGAAAGCAATGTTTCTGGTTTGTCTTGTACTCATGCCACTGGCTGCGTTTGCCGTGGCAAATGCTGGGTGGATAGGGCGGTCAATGCAAAATTTAGGACTACTATCAAACAGTACTGACCCCAATCATATATTTGTTGATGTAGCTTTTGGAATCACAAAACCAGGAATCTTTGGATTTATCATGGCAGCTTTAATTGCAGCACTAATGTCAACAATTGACACTCTGATTAACGGAGTGGCTGCAATTGGTGTTAATGATATTGTTAAAAAATTTGTCCCTGATAGGGAAGATACGTTTTACCTAAAATGGGCACGTACCATTTCTTTAGCTGCTGCAGTAATTGGTGTTGCACTGGTACCCTTATTCATGCAGTTCAAATCCATTTATCTGGCCCATGGGACGTTTATTGCTGCAGTAACTCCTCCAATGATAGTAACTATCTTATTTGGCATTTTATGGAAACGATACACTACAAAAGCTGCTATCTATACTCTGGTTATTGGCAGTATAGCAATGCTTATCTCCATACAATGGCCATCAGTATTAACATTGTTATCCCACGGTGTTGCACCCGAAGGGCTACAGTATTTACGAGCGCTATATGGATTAATAGTTTGTACCGCTGTCAGTATTGTTATTACAGTACTGTCAAAAGAAAAAGAATTATCTAACATTCCCGGTCTTGTCGTTGATACCATTCATGAAGGAAAGGTTTTATTTAAAGGCGGCGAACCTGATGATTTTGATGAAGGTAAAATTATCCATTGCTACATAGCCGAGACCAGTGAAGGTGTTTCTTTAAGTACAAAGATGATGGAATATCTGCAGGCTAAACCTGGTGATATTCTTTATATAGCCGATGAACGCTGGTGGTTAGGAGGATTACGATCCATCCATGCCAAAGCCGGGACGCCTCATCAGGGAGTTGATAACGTACTATTTTTAGGGTCGGATCTTATTACACAGGGAAATTTAGATATAAACAGGAAAGTAACTGTCATAAAAATTATCTAATTATATATTATTTTTTCTTTGTAATAAAAGCTGCAAATTTTTGAGCAAATCCATTATGAACAGAAAAACCGCTAAGATGCTGTTTAACATCTTCAATGGTAATAAATGCATTTGGTTCCAGCAGGTGTACAATTTCAACAACTCTTTTCACATCTTTCTTTGGCACAACTGCAAACAATAAGGTGATAGGACCTTTCATGCCAATTCCATCTATCTGAGTAACACCAAATCCTTCCTGCCGTAGCACCAGCGGCAATGCAGAAACAACTTTACTGGTAATTATTCGTACTGATTGGTAACCAATGGCAATTTTTTCTTCAAGGAGCATCCCAACATAATTACCGGTAGCAAATCCTGCAGCATACACAATATAACTGATTGCACCATCAAAATGCTTCAAAGCCGAATTAATAGCCACAAGCCATATTAAAACTTCAAAAAATCCCAGAACCGGAGCAATTGACCGGTATCCACGAGCCATTAAAATAATGCGCATGGTACCTATGGATACGTCAAAAATACGGGCAACAAATATTAAAAACAATGTCCCGTAATTTGAAATAAATGTATTAACAATATCTGTCATAAATTCCATGGTAAAAAAATATTGTTTGATAGTTTTTTTTCAATAACTATTCTTTAAAATCAGTGTCTTATGAATATACGCATTCAATAATAGACAATACATGTGTATCACGTAACTTTTTTTGTAAAAAATGTTTATTTAAGATTATCTTTAGTTAATTTTTTTAGTATATTTCTTGAAAAAATATATATACTATTCTATGTCAATTGTATTTTTCAAGTACCTACGGAGTGAAGGAAGGTGTCAGGATATCTCATTGGAATTTTAGCATATATTATATTCCAGCTTATCCTAGGGATAATAGTATCCCGTAAGATCCATTCCGATGATGATTTTATCCTTGCAGGCAGAACATTAGGCTACCTTCTGGTAACATTTTCAGTCTTTGCAACATGGTTTGGTGCCGAATCCTGCATTGGCACCTCGGGTGCGGCATATCAGGACGGCCTTGTTGGGGTTACTGCTGATCCTTTTGGATATGCGATAGTTCTCTTTGTACTTGGCCTATTTTTTGCATCCCGCCTGTGGAATATGAAACTAACAACTATCTCCGATTTTTTCCGGAATACATATGACAGTACTGTAGAAAAACTCACCGCAATTATTCTTATTCCTACATCTCTCCTCTGGGCTGCAGCTCAGATACGGGCATTTGGGCAGGTGTTATCTGCATCATCTGAACTGGAATTAACCATTTCCATTACCATATCTGCGATAGTTGTTATTGTATATACCGGATTAGGTGGATTGCTTGCCGATGCAATAACAGATATTGTTCAGGGTGCCATTTTAATTATTGGGCTTTTTGTCATCTTTTTTTCCGTACTTGGTGATGTTGGTGGATTGTCTCAAGCAATAGGAATGATCGATACAACCCGATTAACCTTTGTACCTCATTCAATAACTAATCCCTGGCAGCGTTTATTGACAATGGCAGAATCATGGGCTGTACCAATCTGCGGCAGCCTTGTTGCTCAGGAGGTAATCTCCCGCATGTTAGCTGCACGGTCAGCTACCGTGGCACGCAGGAGCTCATTATTAGCTTCTCTCATGTATATCTCTATTGGGATGATACCCCTGTTTATAGGGCTTGTTGGCTATCATGTCATGCCAGGCTTGAATGATCCCGAGCAGATATTACCTAAGATGGCACAATTTCATTTTCATAAATACCTTTATATCATTTTTGCGGGGGCACTGGTGTCAGCTATTCTTTCCACTGTTGACAGTGCTCTGTTAGCATCTTCAGCACTTCTCAATCATAATCTTATTTTCAATTTCTATCCCAATTTAAGTGACAGAGCAAAACTCATAGCCGACAGAACTGGAGTTCTTCTGCTGGGGATCACATCGTATATTTTAGCACTTCATGCAGAAGGCATTTATGCACTTGTAAAAGAAGCATCTGCGTTTGGCAGTGCCGGAGTTTTTGTTATTTACATCATTGGCATGTATTCACAAAAGGCCAGTGTACCCGCTGCGATAGTAACCCTGATAACTGGAGCTACAACATACTTTATTGGGAAATTCTTTATTCACTTTGAATATAGCTTTTTGTTGTCTGTTTTGATTGCTGTTTTGAGTTATTACGCTGTTATGCTTGTAACCAGGGTCATATCATCTGCTGAACTTCCTGTTGCAGTAAAAGACACCGATAGTTAAAAATTTCTTGCATTTGCATGGCCAATATGCTTTTTATAAACCAATTGATTGAATATATTAAGTACATTTAATTAATGTTAAAAGGTACACCATGAAACGCAAATATGGTATTATTGTATTAATCCTTTTTGTGATTATAAGGCCTCTGCATGCAACAGTATTTTCTCATGGAGCATACAGTTCCCATACATCATTTCATCTTGTTACGGATGACAGTACAACAAATAAAGAACAGCCCCCATCCAAAAATAACCAGGACGAACATCCACAGGATGATAGTTCAAATGATGATAGCATGGATCATAATGACAGTGAATCTGATGAGGATTTAGAAGATATTCCTGATGATTTTTATGATTATCAGGAAGAAAATTTTTAAGCCCTTTTAATGACCAGGCATGGTATTGGTGATTTCCGTACTACTTTTTCAGTGACTGAACCCAATAACATTTCTTCAATATTGCTTTTGCCATGTGAACCCATTACAATGCATGAAACATTATACTGCTGTGCAGCATGTATAATTTCCTTAAAAGGGATACCTTCTACAATTAAAGGAGTAACTTTAAATAGTCGTGAAAATTTCTTGATTAATGTATTCATCTGGGTTTCAGCTTCTTTTTTCAGGATATCCGATATATCATACGGGTAGACAAATGTTTCACCAAATGCTGTTGTGTCTATTATTGTACTCTGGCGTATGTCGATAACATGGAGGATGATTAATTCTTTTGTTCCAGCTTTCTTCATTAATTTTATATATGGTATGGATGCATGAGCACATTCAGAAAAATCTGTTGGATAAAGAATTTTTTTAAACATACTGGTTTCCTTTTAATGAAACATACTTCTAGAGTAGTTATAGAATAATACTATGAGCGATAGTAATCAAGAAAAAAAATCCCCTTTTGATGATTATAACTTTGCTGTAATGTATGAAAAGCGAAATGCCCAATTTGGCTACCCAGGCAAGCTTTTAGATCATATTATGAAATATCTCAAACAATACAATGTGACATCAGTTGCTGATGTTGGAGCAGGAACGGGTGCCTTCAGCATTCCGCTTGCTATTGCTGGATTTACGGTGTATGCCATTGAACCCGCTGCTGGCATGCGAAGTATTTTAGATGACAAAATAAAAAATCTTTCTGTTAATGTAACTATCTATCCTCATACTCTTGAAACAATTAAAGAACTGAAAGCTGATTCCTGTATAGCTATGCATTCTTTATATGGTATCAAACCGTTAGAAAAGGCTTTGGTAGCAATGATGCACATCGCCCCTTTAGTGCTGATAGCAGTACGTACAGAAAAAACATATACGTTAAGTGATGTTATCAGAAGCTATTTTAAAAAGGAACGGTCAAAACACCATTTACAACACATTATTGATTATCTGGAAAAGCATTCAATATCCCATGAAATACATTCAATCCACCAGGCGCACAAAGTCCTTATTCATGATATATATCAGGAAGCGTTATTTCATTGTTATGCAATGGGTTTTGATGAAAGCTATGTATCTACAATCATGACAATCTTAGAAAAGCATCTTCATAACAACGGCTCATACTGGTTTGAAAATGTTCATGACGATGCAATTGTTATTATCCACGCCTGATTTAATTTTTTACAGTACAACAGCCTGTATCTTTAGCAATCCTCTGTATTTTTGAAAAAAATTTTTCACTGCTGATAATGAGTAATGAACCATTATCAACTACCATACCATCACGCGTTTCACCTTTTATGGAATATACAAATGGTAATACATACATGGTATCATTAAACAGATATATATACATCTTTTCGCCGGTATTAATAACAATACCATGATCCGTCATATGAATATCTGTAAGACTGGAAAAGTTTTTGATTATTTTTTCCTGCCCGGTTTTTATATTAATACTTTTAACATCCCAGTTTCCTGCACTCCCTTTGATAATAAAAAGTGTCCCATCATATACTGCATGTTTCCATGAAGCTACCTTTAACGATGAGATAAGTACCTCCCCGTTTTTAGTTATTACCCACAGATTATACGCCCCAGCAATACCTGCAATGACAATCAGCTTATCATCTACAATATCTATATATGCATTATAATATTTAAATGCTTCAGGTGGAGAAAACTCAACTGAAGATAATTTTTTTATTTGCGCAATTTTTGGATTGTATTCAAACAATTCTTTACCACTCAGGAAGTAGGTATGTGTTGCATGGGCAACTGCTTTTATGGGTTCTTGCGAGGGGTTGTTTATAATTGATTCTTTATCCTGGATTGAAAGATACACTACAATACCATCCGTAACAACACATGTATCTTCTTCCCGATCATACCATACACTCACAACTTCACGGGGGAAATTGTAGGAATATTGTTCTGGATAAAGCATAGATAATATATTTTCTGAAGAAAAAATAGCACAAGGTGAAAAATAAAGATTCTGAGCATTGATAGTCTTAATAGTGGAATAGTGTAGCAATCCTTCCCTGAATTTTACAAATGCACTTTGCGTAAGACCTTCATTGTAAAGCCGTATCCCTTCATTGATTTCCTTTTCGCGAGAACAGGAAACTGTTATCAACAGCATACACATCAGCAAATACAAAAACCTGTTCATTATTAAACCTTTTTCCCCTTAATCTTTTCCATGGTTTTCTGTAAAAATCTTCCATCCATAATTTCAATCATTTTATTTGCTGCCTGTGATTTAGCATTTATGCTGAATTTTGAAGTCGTAATAAATATGCCGCTTCTGCATTTCTCTTCCAGCATTCTTTGATAAAAGGCATTAATCTGGCCTTCAGTTATATCACGGGTTGTTCGTATGAAGTTGATTAATGCTGGAGGTTCATTTATTCTTTTTACACTGAAGCATTTATACATATACTCGTTTGGTGCAACCTCTTTTTTGTATACAATGCTGTAATTAAGCTGGGCAATTATTTCTGTTATTAGGGGCTGCAACTCAGACATTGATGAAGTAAACAAAAATTTCAAATTTTTATTTTCCAGTATTGCTTTGTAGTCATCCAGCTTAAGCTGAGTACTGCGGTAATTTGGATTTATGCTTGCAATTTTTTCCCAGTGATGTACAGCCTCCTGAATCTTATTTTCCATTTCATAACACTCAGCCAGCAAATACCGGTAAGCCAGTCCTTCATCAGTACTATCCTTTACATAGGATAATCCCTTCTCCAATTCCTCAATAGCCTTACTGTATTCATCATTGTCAAAATAAATCTGGCCAATAGCATACTGGCTTTTCACAAAATATCGCCTGTCATTGCGCGCCCTTGATAGCATGTCCAGCGCTGCCACATAGTCCTTTTTCATTTTATAAATCATACCCAGATAATAATATGGTTCATAATTTGAAGGATTGCTTTCAATTGCCTTTATGAGAAAGTTTTGCGCCAGTTCATAATCTGCCAGGTTAAAAAGGCATATTCCCAGCGGTGCATAAATATCTGTCAGAGCAGGATCCATGGTAACTGCTTTAAGCAAATAATCTTTTGCACCAATATAATCATGTTGTCGGTATAACACTATACCAAGTCGGTGGTTTGCATTAATATCATCAGGATTAAACTGTAAAATTATCCTGAACTCTTCAACCTCCTTTTGCCATTGCTGTGTTTCATGGTACAGGTCGGCAAGCATATAATGGATATCAAGTTCATTAACATGCTTATTGAATTCAGGAAGGGCAAGAATACCATTGAGTTCGGAAATTGCTAAAAGATATTGTTTTTGTTTTACTAAAATCTGTGCCCTTAAGTACCGTGCGGGAACATAATCTTTTTTTCGTTCAAGAACAAGCTTGACAATTTCACTTGCCTTTGCGATGTCTCCACTATCAAGGTATTCCTGAGCTTTACGCACCTTTGCAGGATACTGGTGAGCACGTATAACTAAAAGCAATGCACCAACAATAGATGCACCCACAATAAAAAATGTTATACTTAGCAGTGACATACAATTTTCACATTTAAAATTTGATTTTATTACTGCACGCATTATATTTTAAGTCAAGCATTATAGTGTGCCTTAGTTTATAATAAATAATTAAAAAGAAAGGAACATAACAATGGCAGAAGTAGGAATTATCGTGGGTAGTGATTCTGATTTACCAAAATTAAAGGGATGTTTCCAGACGCTGGATGATTTTGGTATTTCATACGATGTGAAAGCATACTCAGCTCACAGAACCCCTCATCTGGTGGCTGAGTGGATTAAACTGATGGAAAGCGCTGGAGCTAAGGTTTTTATTGCAGCTGCTGGTGGAGCAGCTCATCTTCCAGGCGTTGTTGCTTCACACACTGTTTTGCCCGTCATCGGTATCCCTATTGAAACGCAGCTGTCCGGCGGCCTTGATTCGCTTTTATCCATTGTGCAGATGCCATCAGGAATTCCTGTGGCAACAGTTGCTACCGGTAAAGCTGGTGCTACCAATGCTGCATTGCTGGCTGTATCTATCTTAGCAACTGCCAATGCTGCTTATCAGGAAAAGCTGCGTAACTATCGCAACACTATGCAAAAAACCATCATTGAAAAAAATGAAACACTTTCCAAACAAGGTTTATACGAATACATAAAGTCATTAGAGGCAAAGAAATGATTGAGCACGGTATTGGGGTAGCTTCCCAGAATAAAGTACTCATTTTAGATTTTGGTTCACAGTATACACAACTCATTGCCCGTAAAATCAGGGAGCTACATGTGTATGCAGAGATAGTTCCCTATACTATACCTATAGATGAAATAAAAAAAGAAAATCCCAAAGCTTTAGTACTTTCCGGTGGGCCATCATCTCTCTATGAAGAAGACTCCCCAAAAATTCGCAAAGAGTTATTTTCTTTAGGAATACCAGTATTGGGAATATGTTATGGATTGTACGTGGTCGTTGATGCTTTTGGTGGAGTTATATCCCCATCTCCTTTTAAAGAGTACGGCAGGGCAGATATTACAATTGTCAAAGATTCACCATTGTTTAAAGGATTGCCTGATACACAAACTGTGTGGATGAGCCATGGTGATAAAGTTGAAAGCGTTCCACAGGATTTTACTATTATTGCAGGTTCACGGAATGCGAAAATTGCAGCTATAGAATACAGGCAAAAAAAGATCTATGGCGTGCAATTCCATCCGGAAGTATACCATACACAATATGGCAAGGAGATTTTGCATAACTTTCTTTTTGAAATCTGCGATTTTAAACCAACATGGACGATGCAATCGTTTATTGATTCAGCTATCAACGACATTCGAACTGTTGTGGGCAATGGTACGGTTCTCTTAGGGCTTTCCGGTGGTGTTGATTCATCAGTCACTGCCGTGCTGTTACAAAAAGCTATCGGCAACCGCTTATATTGTGTATTTGTCAATAACGGCCTGTTACGCAAGGACGAACATATAAAAGTTATAGAGCGATTTAAAAAACACCTTAATCTAAACCTTATCTATGCAGATGCCGAGGAATTATTTTTACAAAAACTCAAAGGTGTTACCGATCCTGAACAAAAGCGAAAAATTATTGGCAAAGAATTTATTAATGTATTCAAAGCTGAAGCTGCAAAAATTGGAACATTTGATTTTTTAGCACAGGGAACGTTGTATCCTGATGTAATAGAATCAGTTTCTACCAAAGGACCTTCTGATACTATTAAAAGCCATCATAATAGGGTCCCTGAAGTGCTTGAATTGATAAAAGAAGGCAAAGTAATAGAGCCACTTAAAGAGTTATTCAAGGATGAGGTGAGGGAATTAGGCAGGCAATTAGGTATGCCCGAAGAACTGATAAACAGGCATCCATTCCCCGGACCTGGCCTTGCCATCCGCATTATTGGCGAAGTAACAAAAGAGCGTCTTTTCATTTTACGGGAAGCTGATGACATCCTCATTGAAGAGATAAAAAAAGCTGATTATTACACAAAGTTGTGGCAGGCATTTGCCGTATTTTTACCCATAAAATCCGTAGGTGTCATGGGCGACAAACGTACCTATGAAAATGTCATTGCCATAAGGGCTGTTACGTCACTTGATGCTATGACTGCCGACTGGGCATATTTGCCCGAAGACTTAATGCGAAGAATCTCCACACGCATAATCAATGAAGTAAAGGGCGTGAACAGAGTTGTATATGACATTTCATCAAAACCACCATCAACTATTGAATGGGAATAAAATTTTTTGATAGAAACCATTGACGAAAAATAAAATAATTATTATATTTTAAAATTAAATAATATTCTTAAACATATGTAATTCTTTGATTGCAGAGTTTTTGTTGTTTTAGATTACGACGTTAAAACGGTTACATTATTTTTTACGGAGGACCAAACGATACATGTTGTTACGCGATTATGATGCAGAACAAATAAAAGATGAAATAACACAGTGTGTGGCAACAAATGTTTTTGATTCAGAACCAGAAAGCTATACCAAAGCAAAAGAATTGTTGCAGGAGCTTTTCATAGTTTCAGGTGGAAATTTTAACAGGCCTGATTACGAATCAATAATGAAAGTATTAAAGCTTATTGCTGCACGCCAGCTTAAAAAAGGAAAAGATACAAAAGCGATAGCAGAGCGTTTTAAAGAGATAGCTAAAAAGATAGAATCGGTAGCAGTATATACGTAATTAACGCATGCGCTTGTAACGCTGCAGTTCTCTGTCAGCATCACGCTTTTTAATATCATGGCGTTTATCATACAGGGTTTTACCTTTTGCAAGTCCCAGAAGGACTTTAACCTTCCCATTTTTCCAGTATAGCTTTAGTGGCACCAGCGTCAGTCCTTTTTCCTGCTGCTTACCGGTAAGGCGCTTTATTTCCTGTTTGTGCAGCAAAAGTTTGCGCACACGTAATGGGTCGTGGTTAAAAATATTACCTGCTTCATACGGCGATATATTCATCCCATATAAAAATGCCTCACCATCCTTGATGCGGGCATAGGAATCCTGTATACTGACTTTTTTTTGACGTATTGATTTTACCTCAGTACCTTTCAATACAATTCCCGCCTCAATAGTATCAAGTATCTCATATTCAAAGCGGGCTTTTTTATTTTGAATTATCTCTTTTTCCTCTTTCATATGTTCAATCCATCACAGCGAAACTATGTCAATAAATGCTATGTATTCCATGGTCGTTTAACCAGTGGTAATGCGGTGCCTAAGGCTATTACCACCGTACCCAACCATACTAACCATATAAGCCGTTTAAATGATATATCAACTATTACAAAATCAGGTGGGACTGTAGTGTTTGCAGGTGCATCCATATATAACACAATGAGCTTTTCATGAATATCAAAATCCATCAATGAAATCGTACGCGTTGTACCCGGTAGCATTGAATTTACGTTTGTGCGTCTGTCGCCATCAAATAGTACTCCTGGGCGTACCGTATACTCCTTACCCTGATATTTTATGGTGCACAATGCATATATTTTTGGATTACCCTGCATCATTGCCATGCGGTCAATATCAAACCCATCAAAGCGCACCGTGACATCATTAAAGCTACGCACCTCACCTTTTTTCAGCATGATCTGTGTTAACGTATCCTTTCCCAATCTGTATTCAACAGGTGAAATATATACATCATACCCAATATTGTAATCAATATATGGCTCTCTGAATAGCTGATTGGTGCGAGTATCAATAAAATACGGTGTTTGAATAGTCTTTGACGTGTTGTAATAATCATACTTGAATACAATTGCACTTTTAATGCCCTCAACCATGCCCACAAGTTCCAGAGTTACTGGATATACTGTCTTTTTTTCATTCTGCGCAATCTGTGCATGATATTCAACCGACTGAGTTTGTGACGTAATGATTCCCACAATGAGTAATGCTACACCACTGTGCGCTATACGTGCAGCTAAGCTCAACGGTATGTGTGGCACTATACCTTTAACATTGGTAAGCAGTATACCAAAAGAAAGTACCATGAGAATAAAAGCAACAGGTACAAAGGGCTTTCCAACAAATAAAAGCAATGATACTGTAAGGGCGATAGTTCCTGCTATAAGTACTGTTTTTAAGGTTGGTTTTCTGGCAAAAGGTGTTAAAAGCAACAACACTACAATAAGAAAACCTATTGGCCTTGCAATACTTACATAATATGATTCCTGTACTGTTGATGCCTGCCCCAGTAACCCGGTGATGATGGGCATACAGGTACCAATAAGCACAAACAGCGCAAAAAATAATAATGCGGCAATGCCATATACCATGATATTGTCTTTTGCAAACAATGTATTATCTAATGTTTTTCCGATTGCATCATTTCTGCGATACCACAACAATCCTGTTGCTGCAATACCAATTGTTACAATAAAAAGCAGAAGATCAGTAAAATTACCCGCACCACTGAATGAATGCACCGAAAAATCAGAAAGGACACCACTGCGGGTTAAAAATGTACCAAAGATAACCAGTACAAAAGTAACTATCGCCATTATAATATTAAACCTGATAAGTGCCTTTTTACGTTTTTGCACCATTACACCATGCATGAGTGCAAGGCCTGTAAGCCATGGAATAAGTGAAGCATTTTCAACCGGATCCCATCCCCAGTAGCCACCCCAGCCCAATACCTTGTATGCCCAGTATCCACCCAAAAATATACCGGCACCAAGCGTTAATACAGTAGCAACAACCCAGCGGTAACCTGTTGTCATAACAGAATAATCGTTATACAGCAGTGCATTTACTGCATACACAAATGGTACTGTTGCCAGTGCATACCCGGCAAAAAGCACCGGTGGATGTATTACCATCCAGAAATCCTGTAGCAAGGGATTTAACCCCATGCCATCATGTGGTATAACCCCTGGTGCGACATTTTTTGAAGCATCCCATACATACATAAAGGGGTTGTTATGCAAACAATGTATGATAAATACCAGCGTTACCAGCCCTGCCAGTGTCAAAAAGCTCTGTACATGGTGTTTTTCATATCGCAATGCAAGTACTACTGTTACCATAACAAAAAACGTCCATAGCAAAAATGAGCCTTCCTGCCCAGCCCACACTGCTGCAATACGATACAAAAGCGGCAAATCCACAGATGAGTGTTGATACACATATAAAAATTGAAATGTGTTGAGCACAAACGCAATGGTTAACGCAACAAGCATAAACCCTATAACAACTGTTGCACCATAGTAACTGTAATGTGCTGCTTTTAACAGGTTCTCTTTTTTAAACGATTTAACAGCTAAAATAACCGAGGCCACTACCAGCACAAAAGAAAGCCATGGGAGGTAATACAGCAGATTCATTATTTATTCTCCTTGGTGTATTTAGAAGGGCATTTTACCAGAATTTTATCTGCTTCAAATATCTGTTTTTCTTTATTATAGGTTCCAATTGCAACAACGCTTGTGGCGTGTTCAAAGTTAAGCGGCTTGGATCCTTTATGAATCACAGTCAATCGTTTGGCATTATCATCCTCAATGGTAAATATAAAGCCGTCAGCAGAATTTTGCACCGGAACTGACTTCACCAGTTTTCCCAGTACCTGCACGTATGCTTCACCTTTTGCCGCCTCATCAAATGATACATACGGCGTTAATATCCCCTTAAAAGAAAAAAGCGCAACAGCACCGCATACTACAATGATACTTACTATAATAATATTACTTTTTTTCATTGAGCCTCTTTTCCAATTTTTTAACCTTATTATGCAAAAGCAGCAAGTAACACACAATGCCAATCCACACAACGGCGGATACCCAGAATAGCACTGTAGTAGGGCTTTTCTCTATTTGTGTTATGTTTTGTGCGATAGTTACCATAAAAAGCAGTTTCATGATACATCCTCAGTACATACATATTCTAGCTTATATACTTTTAGCAAAAGTTTTAGCACAATTGCATAAAAAAGTGTAAACGTCACAACCGAGATAATAAGAACAAGCCGCATTTCAGTATCCAGAAGGATTGCTCCTTGAGTATTAATCACAGGTTCAGGATGAAGCGATGGATATAGCCGCGGAACAACAAATATTAAAAATGGTGAAGCGACAAACGCTATAACAAGATACACACTTTCAAGCATAGCACCTTTTGGGTTAGTATGCACAATTTGATGCAGGCTAAAATACGCTATATATACCAATAGCAGGAGCGTGATTGACGTTTCACGTGGATCCCAGTTCCAGTAACTTCCCCACATAACCTTTGCCCACAGTGAACCTGTTATCACGGTCAATATGCTGAAAAAAAATCCAATGTGCACTGAACTTCGTGCACAATGAATATACTCTATTGCATTCTTTCGTATGTACTGTATTGAAGCAAGACCTGCAACAATAAATGCCAGTGTTGACACCCAGGCAAGTGGTACGTGCAAATACACTATCCTGCTTGTTTCCCCAAGGATTGCTGCAGGCGGCACCCATATATATATGAGATACAGCGTTGCCAGCATTAACAGTGCATCAATTATGATTAAAACCATGAAAAACTCCATGAGAAATTAAGATTCACCTAAAATTCTCTCCATATATAGGGGAACAGTATATATGATACCACGCCAAGCAATGTTGAAAATGCAAGTAGAAAAAGTATAGCACTCCATGAAGAATAAATCTCTTTAGAAAAACACTGTGTTGTAGATTTTATTACGACTGTGATAATGGGTAGCGTTATGGGGAACGATAAAATAGTAAAAAGGCCGCCTCGCGCCTGTACCAGTGCGGTTATAGCCGCGATTATGGTTGTGCACACTGCCAGAGCACTACTGCCTGCCAGCACCATGATTGCAAAACCTGATACATTATACACTGAAACATCCATAACAAACAGATACAGCAATCCAGCTATTGCTGCAACAGCCACCATAATAATACAATTTACAATAAGCTTTGAAACAAATATGCCTTCAGGGCTATAATACATCAGGTTAAAGAGTGCAGTATGTTCTTCTATCTCTCTGTAAAAGAGGTGAGAGGTATTCATCCCTGAAAAAAATATAATGACCCACAAAAGAATAGCATGCACCATTGGGCTCCCAATTATGCCACCTGAAGCAAAACCAATAGAAATTGTCACAATGACACTGAACGATAGTATCAGCGAAATGACTACCTTGCTTCTGAACTCTATACGAAGATCTTTTACAATATTACGCACCAATCCCTTTATCAAGCACAATACTCCTGTGACAAAGTTTTGCTTCCCTGCTGTCATTAGTTGCCATGATAATAGCAGTAAATGGTTGTATTTCTTTTATTAGTTCAAAAAGAATTTTTCTTCCACTATCATCTAAATTTGAACCTGGTTCATCCAGCAATAAAACTTTTGGTTTTTTCAAAAGTGCCATTGCAATCTTGCAACGTTGCTGCATGCCTGTAGAATAGGTATGGAGAACTTTATCTTTATGCTGATACATATCTAAACGATGTAGAAGTTCTATAGCATCATCAGTTACCGAGCCAAAGGCAAAGATAATATTTTCTGTTAATGTAAGATGATTGTAACACTGTATGTAGGGAGCAACAATGCCAGCATAGTGGATAACCGTATGGGCAGGGATGGATTCCATCTTATCAAAATACTCTACCCTGCCACTATCAGGTGACACAATATTTCCCAGTATTTTCAGCAAGGTTGATTTGCCACTGCCATTGGGACCAACAATTGCAACAGATTCACCTGTTGATACTGAACATGAAATATTGCTGAACAACCTGTAGCTATAGCGTTTTGATATATTGTGAGCTTTTATTGTAAACACAAAACCTTACAGAACTATTTCTTTTTTAGCTGTTGCCATTTCAATAACAGGTAATTTTACTGCCTTATCTTTCATAACCTCATCCACTGTCTTCTGATCAGCTAATCGGTACAGTAATCTTACCTGGATGCTATATTGCCCTTTTAATCCTTTGGGCAGTATGATAGTATTGGTAGCCGATTCTTTTGGTGAAATACGATTATCAAACAGAATTTCTTTAGCTTTTGCAATGTTTGCAACAGGTTTCCCTTTCCCATCACCAAAAATAGTCTTAAAGATTATAGTATTATCAGGGAGATAGCCCCTTTTATCAGCCTTCCCAATTGAAAAAACCTCTTTGCCATATTGATTCAGGATAACTATCTCCAACCACATTTGCCGAACATCAGTTAGCCCGGTTGGAAGTTTATGCCCTGCGCCGGTATTTGTTATAGTAACTGCAAAAGCGCCGGTTGAAATATCGCGTGTATCAATTAAAATAGTTGCGGCATTTTTCAGCCGTTCTTCAGCCATTTTGCCTTTGACTTTATCATTATACAATCCTGGTATGATACTATTGCCACCAACAAAATAATGAGTAAATATGTGATCTCGCTGTGGCCCACCAAAAGCAGCAAATCCGGGATTGTTGGGGCGTGGAGTAGATCCTGTTGCCGGAACGCCTGGCCTGTGATACATATGACATCCCTGACAGGGGACAGTGGTTTTTTCATCGCCAGTATTGTATGGGCTTTTGCTCCACTCTTCAAAGGTTGTTTCCAGTTTTGTATTATAGACTACATGCCTAACATCATGGCATGTACCACAGAATGCAGCCTGCGTGTGAAATTTGGAATATGCTGCCTGATGCCAGTCAGGTGTTGCATCCTTAAAAGGGCCATACTTTACACCGGGATCTGCTTCACCATTGCCTGGCTTATAGGTAAAATGTGCATTATAGTTTTTCTTTGCATCAATGATTACATGGCAGTAATCACACTGAATTCCTTCTTTTGTTATTTCAGGCAATTCGTTTTCCATTGCCAGTTCTTCAGTCACTGTTACTGGTTTGCCGGTAATAAAGCCTACCGGTATATGGCACTTAACACAGCTTTCTGCCTCTTCAAGTTCATCCTTATTTACAGGATTTTGTTTTTTTATATCATCTAAATAAAATGCAGCATACTCTTTGTAGATTATATCCTTTTGTGCAAGGTTATGCATTGAGTTTTTCCACTGTTCATATATCTCATCATGGCAACCACCACAGGTTGCAGGGCTTATAAATTGTGCTAATGTGTAGTGGGGTGTTGATTTACATCCGGTAAAAAAAGCATATACGGTTAATGCAACCATGCTGATTATAATGACTATTTTTGATTTCATGGAACTGTCTCCTCAAAACTATGATTTACGGATACTATGCCATCCTGAGGAATCCCGACCTGTCGGGGTGACGAAGAATCTTGCCGTTTAAAAATCCAGATTCTTCTCCTGATTTATCGGGATACAAAATGTAATTAATACTTCTGTAGTAAATCAAAATTGTCAACAATGTTTATTATTTTACAATGTGAACAACTCGCTGGGGGAATGGTATCTCAATACCTTCCTCCTTTAAGCGGTTAAATATTCGCTTACGCAATTCAGACTGAACGGGAAACTGGTCAGCGTATTCTTTTACATACACTATAAGGGTAAAATCCAGGGAACTATCGCCAAAACCTGGAATAAACCGTACTACAGGCTCTGGATCCATAACAAGCTGTTGTATGGTGCTAGCTGATTTTTTCACCTCATCAAGTATAACATGTTCAACATGCTGAGGGTCGGAGTTATAGCTCACACTTACTGGAATCCTCAGCGCCAGATGTGGCACCGGAAGATAAAAATTGGTAATCATGCTCTGAGCCATCTTACTGTTGGGAACAATAACAATGTTGTTAGGCAGCATTCTGATTCGTGTAGTTCGCCAGGTGATATCCTCAACATATCCTTCAATGCCTTCATCAATTTTTACAAAGTCTCCAACCCTTACCGACCTTTCAATCAAAATCTGCATCCCTGCAAAAAGATTTGACAGTGTATCCTGCAGTGCAAGAGCAACTGCCAGACCACCTACTCCAAGAGTTGTCAGTATAGGAGCTATCGATATACCTAAATAGTTGAGGATGATTAAAATCCCTATAAGTACAAATAAACCCTTGATGATAATATAGGTTAAGCCAGTAGGTGCCAGCGGTATATTTGCAATCTTTACGTATTTCTGTAATAATGATCCAACTATATTAGCAATGCCAAGAGTAAGAGCAAAAATAATAATAACATGTACACTTTTACTTATCAGCATTTGCCATTTTTCTGAAAGTATTGTGTACTGTGAAGCAATGAGAATGGCAAGAGCAAGAACGACAAAGAATGCAGGTTTTTTCAATCCATCAATAATTATATCATCAATATCCCAGCTTGTAGCGGCAGCCCATTTTGTTAAAAGCGAAAACACTATTTTTTTGAACAATAACAAAACAGTAAAAGCAACACCAAAATACACTACCGGGATAAAAATAAAAAAATATTCTTGTAGTAAATCCATGGTTTACTCCTCTGACTATTGAATTACCAAAAATATAACATTACCAATCTTTATAAAATAAATCATAAAAATTGTATTGATTTTTCTATTAGTATTGCAATAATAATTTTTTATTAAATATCCTGTAACAAATCATTTCCCAATACAACCTCTTTTCCTATTGAGGTATATACTATTTTCAGGAGGATATCTATGAAAAAAATACTTAAATGGGTGGCGATAGTTATCGGGAGCGTATTTGCACTGATAATTATTGCAAGCATTGTACTTATGCTGGTTGTGACTAAAGATATGATTGCCCAGCAGATGGAGAAGGCACTGAACCGTCATGTGACCATTGAAAAGATTGACGTCAGTATATTCAGTGTTGTTTCAGGGATTGAAGTAAAGGGTGTTGCCATATCAAACTTCAAAACACCCAAACAGTTAGAAGCCCTCAAAGACAAGCCTGTAGATAAAGGCGACCTTTTTGTTGGGCTTGACTCTTTCACATTTAAATTAAAGTTTTTGCCACTTCTTCAGGGTAAATTTGAACTCCGTGAACTTTTGCTAACAGGCCCAAAAATAAATATCACCCGCTATCAGAGTGGAGCATTCAATTTTTCTGATTTAATGAAGCCATCTAAAGAGGAAAAGAAGGTTGAAGAAGTTAAGAAAGAAGAGCCTTCAAAACCTCTAACCGCTGATACGTTACCAATCAGTATAACGATAGGGAAAGTTGGTATAGAAAGAGGCACAATCACTTTTGTTGACCAGTCACTGCAGCAAACATTCCAGCTATACAATCTCAACGCGCTTGTACATGATATTGAAATAGACCCTAAAGACCTTGCAAAGAAAAATCAGGTAAAGTTAAAACTGGATATTGGCATCAAAACTATAGGCAAAACAAGTGGTGGCAGTGTAGAATCCTTTGATATTGGGTTGGCCTCACGTGGAACAGTAAAACCTTTTGACCTGAAGACACGTATATTAAACCCTGAAATAGCATTAAAAGCAGGCAGTCCTTACGGAACAATGACTGGTTTACAGATATTTGATGCTATCAAGAGTAATGAAACACTGGCTAATTATGCAGGCAAGTTTGACTTTTTATCAAAAGATGTAAAATGGAAAAATGGATACGTTGATATCTGGTATAAAGGCGGATTATTAAAAATCACCAATGGAAAAATCAGCACCGATGACTATGCAGGCAATTTCAAAGCTGATGTAAATTTCAACACAAAAGC
>ERZ795045.1350-NODE-1350-length-27989-cov-43.102706_pt1 | contig 27989 bp, 33 predicted proteins | sample MGYA00375129_ERZ795045 | MGnify/ENA primary metagenome ERZ795045 (study PRJEB30174, sample SAMN05720166) | activated sludge metagenome | isolation source: anaerobic digester from wastewater treatment plant | place: Japan | collected 2015-05-15 ...
GCAACATCCCTCTGTATTGATATGTGCTGGCATTTTGTCAGACAGGCTGCATCAGCACAGGACATGCATATATCTATTTCAAATTCTGGTGGATTCATTACATGCTCTTATATCATTTATGTTTGTCATTTTGTATAGTTAAATAACAGACATTTCATATCACGAAATACAGGTACAATCGGTCCTATCGCAGACGATCCGGTTCAATCACAAGGGGACCCTCATCCCTGCACCACTCCTCCATAGAGCCGTCATATATTGATACCTTTTTGTAACCCAGCACCTCGCTTAATACGAACCACCAGGAAGATGCATATTGTCCATTGCAGCACAGGACAATTACCTCCCGGTCTTTATTGTCACCAACCTTTCTATAGGCCAGAGATTGAAGTATCTCTTTATTTTCGAAGGTGCCATCTTTTTTAAATATAAGAGAATAAGGCAGGTTTATTGCCTTTGGTATATGGCCTCTTTTCTTTAATTTTGGATCCGGCTCTTTTCCTGAAAAGAACTTTTCAGGCCTTGTATCGATTATGGCTGCAGTATCCATAACCTTTATCAGGTGCTCTTTTGTCGCCACTACAGATTTATTAAGCTTGCATTTTTGTTTACCTTTCTCTCTCTTCTCCCACCCTGTTGAGACAGGCAATTTAGCATTTATCCAGCTATTAAAACCACCGTTTAAGATACCGGGAGATCTAATGCCTGCATATTTCAGAGTCCATGCCACCCTTGTCATGTTAACACAATCTTTTTCTGTGTCTGATTTACCTACTATAATAACATTTGCATATTTTTGGAGGCCAATTGAACATATGGTATCGTTCAGGTCGTCTTCAGGTGGAAGCTGACAGTCCATGTCTTTATCCATTGTCCTCCATGCAGTATAGGTAAGATTTACAGAGCCCGGTATGTGACCTTCCTTAAATTCCTGGACACCCCTTATGTCCAGGACAACAATAGATGGATTATTGAGATTTTTTTCCAGCCACCGGGTAGAGACTATAGGCTCAAAGTCATCTCCCCCATAGATAGTTGCTGACCATACAGTTATAGCTACAAATGCTATTAAAAACAAAAAATATCTCTTCATGACCCCCCCATTTTTTTAAGCCCGGACCTTTTCCATCCCTAATTTTATGTATTTGTGGGCCAGATTTACATATAATTTTTTTGAATATTCCCACCATTCCCTGTCTTTTTGTTTAATATCCCTTATCTTTCTTACAGGGTTACCAGCAACCATAATCAATCTGTCTATTACCTGATTGAATTTTACTACTGCACCCTCTGCCACCACAGAGCCGTCTCCTATCTCTGATCTGATGCTCAAGATAGCCCCCATGCCTATCAATGCCCCATCGCCAATCCTCTTTGAATGTATAATAGCCCCGTGTCCGATTATAACCCCATTTCCTATGGAACATACATCCTCAGGAGGGGCATGGATGATAGCCCCCTCTTCTATTGCCGTTTCATTTCCTATCTCTATTCTGCCGTAATCACCGCGGAGAATTGCCCCGTGCCCTATGTAACAATCACTGCCTATCTCAACATCACCTATTACTATAGCGGTCTCGCTCACATATGTCCTTTGGCCTATTATTGGTTCCTTTCCATCGAATCTGTATATCATCTTTTAATTTTCCTGTATTGAGCCTTATTTATATATCTTTCAAAATAATCAATAATAGCCTTCTGTAAACCTGTTGCAGCAAGGGCAGAGCAGTGGATCTTGAACTCCGGTAATCCATCCAGTTCATTGACTATATCGTCATCTGTTATCATCATGGCATCATCGAGGTTTTTTCCTTTTGCCATTTCTGTCATGGCGCTGGCACAGGCAATGGAGGCAGGACAACCTCTTATCTGATATTTTACATCTCTTATCGTGTTGTCGTCCACCTTTATAAATACCCTCAAAAAATCACCACAATCAGGATCTCCAATCTCCCCTATACCATCCGGGTCTTCTATGACCCCGGCATTTTTGGGATTTTTAAAGTGTTCAAGAACCTTTTTGGTGTAAATGTTCATATCTCATTTCCTCCTCTTTTTAGCATGTCCTTCTGCATCAAGGTTACAAGTTTTATAGCACCAGTTCTTTTTAATTGTCTGAAGTTTGCACCTTCACTGATATATTTAAGGGCTGTGGACTCATCAATAACCTTGCTGCCGGATATAATGTCAATTCCATATCTGAATAGAACATCTGTAATTGGCGTCGTAGGCCCTAATAATATTTTTATACTATTTTCAGGGCAAAGCTTCAAAATTTTATCAAGGGTATGGTTTATAAGTGTGGTGCTTGAGATTGCTACAATGTCTGAAATACCCAGATATTTTTCTGTATCCTCTTCCGGGTAGTCTCCTGGTCGTAGCCTTTTTTCTATAACCCATAGATTCTTTGCCACTTTTTTTAAATCTTCTGTGAATGGAAAATGACCTATAACAGAGACATTTTTGTCTCCACCTATTTCTAACAGCATATCCCCTGCATTTTTTTCAATGCACCTCGAATCATCAATTTCAATCAATGAGTTTATCGCAGCAACCCCTAAAGATGCCTCTGATATATTGTCAGAAATAGAAAGCCTTGCAAGTTCAGATGCCATCATATCGGTATAAGATTTTAAAAGGCCTTCCTCTTTTGTGTCCTGGTCACAATGTTCCCATAGCATGGTAGAGGAAAGCCCACAGAATCTACTGACCACAACCGTCCAGAAGATACCCCTTCTTACCTCTTTTACGGTTGAATCCTTGTCTATACTACCTATTATATCTAGCAGTATCTCTTTAGTGGTCACAGGTATTCGCACCTGTCTGCAATGTGCCTTTAAGATATTGCTCCACCACATCGCGTGGGTATTCACCCTGTGCGCCAGTGATAACTTTTACACCCTGCTGGGCAAAGAGCTGTTGAGCCCTTGACCCCATGCCACCTGCGATGACACAGTTGACGCCTTTTTCTGAAAGCCATTTTGGTAAGACCCCTGGTTCGTGAGGAGGTGGGTTTTCAAATACCTCCTTTATGATATTGCCATTATTATCTGTATCAATAATGGCAAATGCCTCACAGTGGCCAAAGTGGGCACATAATTTACCCTGATAGGTTGGGACTGCAAATCTCATAAAGCCGTTACCTCCTTTTTCCTGATTGTCATCTTTTGTTTTAACATCAATGGGTGCAGAATTAGATATGTCATTTGCCTTAACTTCTGTATCAGATTTCCATATCTCTTTTGAACTTACAATACGGTCTACTATCTCATCGAATCTCTGGGCTGTCTTTGTCTGTGAATAGAGGTATATATAAGGTTGTTCTGCATCTCCGCTTTTTACTATATCCGGGTCAAGGGGTATACTCCCCAAAAACGGGATATTGTAGGCCATTGCGAGATTTTGACCACCACCGGAGGAGAATATATCTACCTCTTTGCCGCAGTGGGGGCATACGAACCCGCTCATGTTTTCTATAATACCTGCGATGGGTAACTCAAGCTGCCTGCAGAATGTTATGCACTTTTCCACATCGATTGTGGCAACAAGTTGAGGCGTGGTAACAATTATTGCACTTGCCTTTTTCCCAACAAGCTGTGCAATGGACAGGGGCTCATCTCCGGTTCCAGGGGGACAGTCTACAACAAGTGCATCCAGTTCACCCCATGCCACATTCTGGACAAACTGCCTTATTACACTGGCCTTGAGGGGTCCTCTCCAGATTACAGCCTGTTCATTTCCACTTATCAGTAGCCCCATGGAGACTACCTTAATATGTCCGTATAATTCTAAAGGGATAATCTCCTCTCCGGATACCCCCACCCTCATTCCGGTAAGCCCTAACAGCTTTGGAACGCTTGGGCCATGGATATCCACATCGAGTATGCCGGTCCTCATGCCCCTCAAGGATAGACTTAGGGCAAGATTTACAGCCACCGTGCTCTTTCCTACCCCGCCTTTTCCAGACAGGACTATGAAGGTATGACGAATTTTGTCAAGTTTGTTTTGCAGCAATGCATCTTCGTTTAATTTTTCCGAACTCATAATTCCTCCAAAATTGATGTTAGTTTTTTATATATCTCCTTTATTGCCCTGCTTGCCTCACAATCAGGGGCAAATTCAAGGATAGTCTTCATCTCTTTCTGCGCCTGTGTTATTTTTACCTCATAGGGTATCTCACCGAGATAGATAATACCTTCATCCTGGCAGTATTGCCTCATCTGGTCTACAAACCTGGGGTTTATATCGCTTTTATTCACTACAAGGGCAGTTTTAATCTGAAAATGACGGGCAAGCTCAACAATGCGCCTTAGATCGTGGGCGCCTGTTGGTGTCGGCTCTGATACAACTACAGCAAGATGGGTTCCAGTAAGAGAAGATATAACAGGACATCCAATCCCGGGCGGACCATCAATAAGTATGAGCCCCTTTCCTGCCTTTTGTGCCTCTTCCCTCGCCTCATTCCTCACCATAGCAACGAGCTTTCCAGAGTTTTCTTCTCCAGGCAGCAGTTCTGCAAAGACGAATATCTGGTCGCCTGATGTAGAGCATGTATAGCAATAGCCTGCAAGTTGAGGGGTAAACTCCACTGCAGCTGCAGGGCAGAGAAAATAACATGCGCCACAACCCTCACATAAGGCCCTGTCTACTATATACTCATCGGATATGGCATTATAATTACACACATCCCTGCAAATATTGCACTGTGTGCATTTTTTAAGGTCTATCGATGCCTTTTTGCCACCGGTAAACTCCTTTTGCGATAGCACCTCTTCAGGTGCTACTATAAGATGCAGGTTTGCTGCATCCACATCGCAATCTGCTATGACCTTATCCTGAAATAGGGATGATAGAGCCCCTGCCAGTGAGGTCTTACCTGTCCCGCCCTTTCCGCTTACTATGACCAACTCTTTTATATCTGCCATGATATCACCCGAATGTTTTCTTCCCCAATAATCTTCTGATATTTACAGCAAGATCCATAAAGTTGTCTATGTAGAGGGGTAGCCTCTCTATTACAAGATTGCCCTCTGAATAATGACTGGCTATAGCCCTGTCTTCCGGTAATGTTGCCAGGATGGGTAATCTATTCTTTGAGAGATATTCCATAAGTGGTTTAAACTCACCGTTTTCTCTATTGATTACAATACCTATAGGTTTGTTAATTGTCTGGGCTACAGAAACAGCTATCTTGAGGTCATGGAGACCAAAGGGTGTAGGCTCTGTGACCATGACCACGAAATCGACATCTATAATGGTTTTGACTACAGGACATGATGTCCCGGGGGGTGCGTCAATAATCTGTACACAATCATCTCTATAGTAACCCTTTACTTTGTTGATAAGTGGACCTGCCATCGGTTCACCCACATTTAAGATGCCGTGGACGAATTCAATGTCTTTTATAGCCCTGCCTTTTTCAATATAGCCAATCTCCCTTTTCCCTTCAGTAATTGCCCCTGCAGGGCAGATCCTCACACAGAGACCGCATCCATGACATAACTCAGGGAATAAGAGCACATTATTCGGTAGTGTAGCAAGTGCATTGAATTGACAATGAGAACTGCATTTTCCGCAGTTTATGCATAAATCCTGATTGATGACAGGCACCATTATTTGTACTGGGGTCCTTCCTTCAATATGTGGTTTTAAAAAGATGTGACCATTCGGCTCCTCCACATCGCAGTCGAGATACTGTACCTTCTGCTGGGAGTATGCCAGAAAAAAGGCAAGATTTACTGCCACTGTTGTTTTACCTGTTCCTCCTTTTCCGCTTGCAAATGCTATCCGCATAGTTACTAACCCATTACGCCCTTACCATAGGGGTATTACAATTAGGACATTTTTGTTCAAAGCATGGAACTCCTCTCTCATGGGGTGTCTTTGTTCCACATTGTGGACATACGCACTCCCCTGATGGACCTGCCCCTGATCCACCCATCCTGCCTCTTCCGCCTCTTGCACCTTTTCCTATACCTCTCCCTGCACCACTACCTGTACCTGGACCCATTCCCCTTGGCCCTGTTCCATCTCCTCTTGGCATAATATACCTCCTTATTTTTACCAGTGCCCTGATACATCAGGCCCTGATAAACTGTTGAGCTTTCCCTGCTCATAGGCAGCAATTGCCTGTGCCACTGTCATATTAGATGCAGTGTATACATCAATGCCTGCTGACTTAAGGACACGGTAGGCATTTGGCCCCAAATGTCCGCTAATAACGACCCTGGCACCCGAATTTATGACATTCTGGGCGCTCTGAATCCCTGCACCCTGGGCTGCACCCATATTTACCTCATTATCAATTACTGTGTGGTTTTTTGTCTCACTGTCATAGATGATGATTTTTTTGCATCTACCAAAACGCTCATCCACCATCCCTTCCATTGTCCCATCTGTGCCTGTTATTGCAATCTTCATTGCCCCTCCTTTCTCTGAGGTTTGTATTATCGTGCCTTTATTTACCCCAGACTTTTCCTTCCACTCAAACCTGCATATGTGGCGCCAGCCACAGGGTCTGACAAAACTTTCATCTATGGCAACATTCCCGCCTTCAATCCTCAATGCCTTACCATTAACAATGGCATTGGCTATCTTTTCATGGGCAGAGAGCAAGAGTCTATGAAATGTGGGTTGAGATACATTCATCTTGCGTGCTGCCTCTTCCTGCGATTCACCTAAGAGGTCTTTTAATCGGATGGCTTCAAGTTCATCATGTTGAAGAATAACTTCATCCAGTTCAGCCAACTTGATACCAGCAGGTTTAAAATAGGTTATCTGGGGAAGGAAACCAATATTTCGTTTGCATCTCGGTCTTGGCATATTTAAAAAGCCTTTTTTAATCTTTCTGTTATGTTGCAATTCATGTATTGAATATATATTCAAAATTAATATTTGTCAAGACCTTATTTGGATATTTTCGTAGATAGGTATAAACATACTTACCAGTTAAATAGTGGTGATAGGGCTAAAGGATGTGGTAAAGAAGATTTGGGAGTTTTTTTAGGAGTTGGGGAACTTAAGATAAAAAGATTAGAGGCTACATCTCACATTTTGGGTATAATAAAGTTAGCAAAACTAAACTGGAGCAGAGCCCCAAAACCCTTAAGTGAATGGAGATGTAGCCTATGGTAAGCATAGCTTATAAAGAGTTAAGAAATCAATCACCAAAATTTGCCAGAGAGATAGTGAGGCGTGTTTTAAAAGAGAACTGGGGCAATGTTTCTAAGGTTGCAAGGATACTTGGTATTTCAAGACATACTGTAAGGCGTGCGAGAGAAGGGGAACTTGAAGACAAAAGCAAAAGACCGAAGAAGATACCCAGAAAGACAGACGCTTTTTTGGAAAAACTAATCGTTAAAGAAGGAGAAAGAACAGGATACAGATATAGGCGTCTGACAAAGTATATGAGTAGAAAATAAATACAAATCATAAACATCTAAGGTCTTCTTTGAAAGGTCGGGGATTTTTTCGAAAAATCTCACTACATCATACGCAGCATAACCTACCGCACCGCCATGACACATGATATCTCCCCCATCGACAGACACGTGAAACTTCTTAAAGATTTCTTTCAATACAAGAAAAGGATTTTCTGTCTCAAAACGATCCTCAATCATGCCTTTTAGAATGACCTCTTTTTCCACACTTTTAAAGGTCAAAAAAGGTTCAAAGCCTATGATGGAAAACCTGCCGAGCCTTTCTTTCTGCTCAACGCTTTCTAAGAGAAAGGCAGGTGTGTCCGGAAAGGCTTTCTTCATCTTTATGTAACAGGAAAGGGGGGTATCGAGATCGCACAGCACCTGTCTTGAAAAAAATACGAGCTCCATCTTATCTTTTTTTTGCTTCCATTCTTCATACGAAAAAGGTTTTTTTTCACTTTATCTCCTTATCTTATATTTTCCCTTAATGTTTTCAAAAACGAACTCAATTCCTCCTGATCTTTTGCAATGATGATGTGTTTCAAATATTCAAGCCTTCCAGTAATCGTATCCAGTTTGGACATAGAATGGGTATTGAACAAAATCTCGCCGAGGAGGCTATCGTCTTCTTTTAAAAGTTTTTTTGCAATCTTGAGGTGTCTTTCAAAGGTCGTGCCAGGCACCACATTTTTCTTTACAGACCCTGCAAATGCCATAGAGCATAAAAAAGGAAGGGTCAAGGAATAGGCCATCATCTCATCATGTTCTTCGAAGGTATATTCAAAGAATTTGAGACGGTATCTACTAAAAAAATCCTTGAAAAACGCCACACCTTCTCGGGAAGAATCCTTGATAAAGATAACGTTCTCGTTTTTTAAAGAACCCATATTTGCAAAGGTTGGGCCAAACATGGGGTGCATGGATACAAAGTCAAAATCGCATGTGTTATAGAAATCCTTTAGCTCCCCTTTTATAGATGCAATATCGGAGATTATGCAACTTTTTTCAATAAAGGGCAAACATGCATTAAAAGCAAGAATCGTATCCTTTAAGGTTACAGCATTTATTAATAGGTCAGGTTTAAAGGTTTTTATATAGGAGATTTCGTCAAATATCTTTACCGCCTTTATGTCCTGTAATCTTTTCGGTTCTCTGTCATAGACGGCCACATCGTTTGCCCATGCCAGTTCCTTTGCAAACCACGATCCCATTCTTCCAGCACCTATAACCATTATCTTCATTTTTATCCACCTCTTTTTGCTGATTTATAACACCCGAGAAACTTAAAGGTCGTTGTGTTTTCCTTTATAGTCTCGAGCATATGGACAATCTTCTCATCCCTGTTAGAGCCCTCAAAATCGATAAAAAATACGTAATTACCTGGTGATTCCTTTGTAGGTCTTGATTCAATCCTTGTAAGGTTTACTGATGCCTCATAGAATATCTTGAGAATACTAAAGAGGGCTCCCACCTTATGCTGTAGCGAAAATATGATGGAACATTTATCCCCTTCTTCGTCTAAAGGATCTTTTGACAAAACTATAAATCTCGTAGAATTAGACGGATAGTCTTCTATATTCTCTCTAATGACGCTTAAATGATACAATCGGGCAGAAAGCCTGTTTGCTATAACACAAGAGGCCTCAGGCTTTTCCTCTGATAGCATCTTTGCAGCCCCCGCTGTATCGTAAAACGGCTTTGGTTCGAGTTTGTGTTTCATTATAAAATTACGACACTGGGCAAGGGCCTGGGGATGGCTATATACTGCCTTCAATGACTTAAAATCCGTTCCAGGCAATGCCAGAAGGCAATGATGGACGGGAATTATTATCTCCTTTATTATTACAAGATTCCTTTCTATTAAAAGGTCGTTCACATAGGTTACCGCGCCTTCTATTGAATTCTCGATGGGCACTATTCCATAATCAAGGATACCAGCCTCAATATCGTCAAAGATATCCTTGAATTCCCTGCAAGGTACGGGCACAAGTTCAGGTCTATAGCTTAAGATTGCAGCTTCACTGTATGCCCCGTGTTCGCCCTGAAAACCTATAAGCTTGTAATCCATTTGCTGTATTGCCCTGCTTTCTTCGATGATAAGGCTGTATAGCCTTTCAGAAAAATCAGGCCTTAAAAGGTGATAAGAAGACCTTCTTATGTTTTCTAATACCTCCTCCTCCCTTTTTAAATCAACGATGTGTTTTTTAAATCTTCTTGTTTTGAGGCAAATCTCCATCCGTTTGTTCAGTAACTCCATAATTCTCTGGTCTAAAATGTCTATCTGCCTTCTTATATCCATTAACTCCTTGGCCTTCATCTTGATACCCTTTGTATCTTCTGTTCTAAAAGCATAAAATCAGCAGTAACTATTGCTGAAATTGCCTCAACTATTACAGGGATTCTCAATACGATTGCTAAATCGTGTCTGCCTTTAATTGTAATCTCTGTGGGGTCTCCATTTCTTAAATCTATTGTCTTCTGGGGTTTTGGTATACTCGAGGTGGGTCTTACGGCAATCCTGAAATAGATTTCGTTTCCGTTTGTTATACCGCCATTTATTCCCCCAGTATTGTTGGTCTTTGTCTTTCCTGTAAGGTCAAGGATTTCATCGTTATACTCACTCCCTTTCATGGCTGCACACAAAAATCCACAGCCGAATTCAATGGCCTTTACCCCCGGAATGGAAAATACACCATGACTTAATACAGATTCAAAAGAATCAAAAAACGGCTCTCCAAGTCCTGCAGGAAGATTATATACCCTGCATTCAACAATACCACCTACAGAATCACCGATTTCTGAGATATGCTCCACTGCATGATCTATGTCTTTACTGCCTCCTATCTCCACGATCTCTGCCCTTACCTCTACAGGCTCTATTATCTTCTTTGCAATAACACCAGCTGCCACAATACCAAGGGTAAGCCTGCCGGAAAAATGGCCTCCCCCTCTATAATCATTGAAACCACCGTATTTTTTCCATGCAGTAAAGTCAGCATGACCAGGTCTTGGTTTGTATCTTATGTCTTCATAGTCTCTGGGTTCTCCGTGGAGATTGTTAAACACAATCGTTATTGGCGCACCTGTTGTTCTATCATTAAATACCCCGCTTTTTATAACTGGCATGTCATCCTCAATCCTTGAGGTGGTGCCCTTTTTGCCCGGCCTTCTTCTTTCTAAATCCTCAATAAAATCATTAACAGAGATTGAAACCCCGGAAGGACAGCCGTCTATGATAACCCCAACGCAGTCTCCGTGAGACTCTCCGAATATGGATATCCTGAACATCCTTCCAAAACTATTCATCTTTCCTCCAGACATTGTTCAAGGTGTTGAAAAAATAATGGATAAGACTTGGCCACGCATTCAGGATTTTCTATAACGATGTCAACTTCACCGGCAAGGCCACATACGGCACAGGACATGGCAATTCTGTGGTCGTTGTGGGGATCGATAACAGCACCTTTTAATCTTCCGCCTTCTATCACAAGCCTTTCTTTTTCCATGTAGATCTTTATACCCATCTTGGAAAACTCTTTTATCAATGCATCAAGGCGATTGCTCTCTTTTATGCGCAGCCTCTCTATCCCGCTTAATATCGTCTTTCCCTTACAATGGGCAGCAAGCGCCACAGCGGGAGGCACCACATCAGGACAGTCTTCTGCATCCAATTCAAATGCCCTTAAATGATGCTTTGTAACGGTAATTCTATCGGCCTCCACATTAATGGAAGCACCTGCCATCTCAAGCACATCTAATATTATTCTATCTGCCTGTCTCGAGTGGATGTTCAAACCTGTTACTGTTATAGAACCTGCGATGGCACCTGCAACGAGCATGAAGGCAGCGCCTGACCAATCCCCTTCCAGGATACATTCTGCTGGCCTGTATCTTTGGTCTCCCTTTATAAAAAATCTATCCAGCGTCTCGTTAAAGCTGCAATCGACACCGAATATCTTCATCATCTCCAGGGTCATCTTCACATAAGGCTTACTTTTTAAATCAAACACATAAATCTCTGAATCACCACTGCACAAAGGTAGCGCAATCATAAGACCTGTTAAAAATTGAGAACTCTCTGAACCGTTTATCTTATATCTTCCAGATGATATGGGACCTTTTATGGTAACAGGAGGAAAACCATTGTTTGTTACGCAGTATGCACCTAATCTCTTTAGGTCTTCCACCATGTTTACGGGACGCTGACTTAATGTGCCTTCACCTTTTAGGGTGATTTCTCTGTCCAATAACCCCACGATGGGCGAAAACATTCGTATACAAAGCCCTGATTCACCGCAGTTGAGGATGAAATCTTTTACAGGCATTTTACTAAAATGCTGATTACCTGCTATTTTAATGTATTCTGTGTTTTTCTCTAATATCCTGGCACCTAACGCACAGGCAATGTCTAAGGCAGAAAGGCTATCGTTGCAATAGCTGGGATTTTTTATGGTGGTTATCCCATCTGTTAGGAGGGATAATGCCACTGCCCTTATCATGGCGCTTTTCGAAGAAGGCGCCGATACGATACCATTAACCTTCGATGGTCTTATTAATTTCCCCATAGATCATCCTCGCAATCTCGGCAAAGTCTTTATAATCGGTAGAGATGACTACATCTGCCACATCGCTATAGAAAAACATTCTCTCTTCTATCATCTTGCTAAGGAATTTCACGTTATCTATCCCCGATACAAGTGGTCTGGTCTTGTCGTTATAGATTCTTTTAAATACTGTTTCGGGGCTTGCCCACAACCAGAAGACAATGGAATTTTTCCTCAATGCATCCCTGTTTTTCTTGCTTATCACTGCACCTCCGCCACAGGAGATTATCTTTTTAGATAGATTTACTGCCTCTTCTATCCCTTCTTCCTCCATGTTTCTAAAAAATCCTTCATGGTGTTTTTCAAAGATTTCCCTTATTGACATATGTGTCCTCTTTTCAATCTCTGAATCGATGTCTAAAAGCTCAAATCCCGTTAATTCTGAGAGATGCTTACCAATAGTAGACTTTCCTGTGCCCATAAAACCCACAAGGGAGATGTTTCTTCTTTTATTTGCATCAAAGGTATTCTCCATCAGGGCCTTCTCCATTACATGAAGGGGTGGCAACTGGCCAAAAAAGATTTTAAACGATGCCGCTGCCTGATATAAAAGCCAGTCCTTGCCATCGCAGGCCCTGTATCCTTTTTGCTGAGCACCTTTTACAATGGGAGAATCAAAAGAATAGTTGGCATCTAACATAAAGGCACCCTTTTTTATAAAGCCGGGTTTAATAAGGTTAATACCTCGAGGAAGGCACTGAACTATGATATCTGCATGGAGCATACATCCGTTTACATCCTCTAATGAAATGGCATTTATACCCATATCCTCTGCAATATCCACTGCCTTTTTGTGTGTGCGGTTTATAATTGTCACATCTGCACCTTTTCTTTTAAGAATAAAACACGCTGCCCTTGCCGCACCACCTGCACCAATAATTACTGCCTTTTTTCTAAAAACATCTATTGAGTTTCTTACAAACACACCTTCTATGCCGTAAACATCTGTATTATATCCGTGCAGGGTATTGCCTGTATTTATCAGGGTGTTTACTGCACCTATATCTTTTGCCTCGTCGTGGATTATATGGATATGTTTTAATATCTCCTCTTTAAAAGGTGATGTAACATTGACGCCTTTTATATGGATTTGCCTTATTATTTCAGCCACTTCTTTTGCATCTTTTGCAAGGATACGGACATAAACTGCATCCAAACCCTCTGATGAAAAAACATTATTGAACATAACAGGGCTTAAGCTATGTAACACTGGATTTCCTGCAACGGCAAAGATGGGCCTTTCTTCAGACATTTTTTAGCACCTCAAACACCCTTTTTAACCTTTTGTTTTCAATCTGCCCTTCTGCTGTCTCTTTACCTTTTTCCATTGATGCATAGGTAAATACCCCGCCCAAAAAAGGGGCAATTACCCTTACAAGCCTTCCCTTATCACCCATCCCTGCAACAATAACCTTATTTTCAAAATCCTTATTTCCTAATATGCCTATGAGCCTTGCTGCATCGGATGTGGAATTTACCTTACACGCTATCTTTGCAATATCAGCGCCCTCCACAAAACATAACCTTACAATTCCATTTAGTGCCTCCTGGGATGGTGTTTTAATGTAATCGTGGTGTGATATAATGACGGTGCATCCCTTTTTATGGGCCAGATCAACTATCGGTTTTTTGAACCTTGAATCAGACTCTAATTCGATATCTACATACGAAGAACCTGCCTCTATGGCATTTAAAAGATAGGATAACCTTTTATTTTCATTTAAGTATCCTGGTCTGCACGTGGCAATTAATCTTTTGGGCTGGGAAAAGATTTCTTTAATGTCTTTATTTGTCAGGTTCATCCTGTCCATTCTTATCTCTGCAAATTCAACGTCATCAAGGGATTTTAAAAAACTTAACCCCCATCTTTCATCAAGGCTTACGCATATCATAGAGCAACTCCTCTATCTCTTTCATCTTTACCTTTTCAATTACTACATCCCCTATGTCCTTTATCAAAATAGAGTATATCCCGTCGCCATCCTTCTTTTTGTCTTTTATTATGGCATCCATAAGGATATGTCTGTTAATTCCGTCCATTTCTGTGGGTAAACCAAAGTAGGTCAGAAGGTTTTTTATGCGACGTAGCGTCTCTTTTTCCAAAAGACCTTTTGATATAGACAAATGCGTCTCAAGTATCATGCCTATACTTACGGCCTCACCGTGGCTTAAACCGAACTTTGATTCAATGGCATGGCCGTAAGTATGGCCGAAGTTTAATTTTCTCCTCTCATGCCTTTCTGTTTCATCCCTTTTTACAATATCTATCTTTACTTTCATTGATTTAAAGACAATAGGCTCGATACGGGACAAATCTAAATTTAAAAACGCCTCTTTTTCTTTCTCTATCTCGTAAAACAGTCTCTTGTCCCCTATTATGGCGTGTTTTATAAGTTCTGCCATACCGTTTAATAATTCACGGTGAGCAAGGGTCTTTAATGCTGAGAAGTCGCATATCACAAAATCAGGCTGGTTTATGGTGCCTATCATATTTTTATAGCCTTTAAAATTAACACCGTTCTTTCCACCTATGGCAGCATCCACCTGGGCAAGAAGGGTTGTTGCCACAAAGCCAAAAGAAAGCCCTCTTAAAAAGGTAGACGCCACAAACCCAGCAATGTCACATACCATACCCCCGCCTATACCGATAATGACCGTATTTCTTTCGCAACCAGATGCAAGAAGATGTTCATAAATATAATGAACGGTATCTAATGTTTTATTTGCCTCACCATCGTCTATTATGATTTTTTTCACACCTTTAAACCTATCTCCATACAATCGGTCTACATTTTTATCCGTAATAATTACGGCACGGCCTCTGTCGCAAAGCTCAAACACCTTATCCATAGAAGTATTAACATAAATTGTAGATGTCTTATTTTTTGTGGAAAACATTATCTTTTTCACTGATTCTCCTCGATAAAGTCATAGAGACTGCGAACCTTTTTCATCATCCGGGCAAACTCCACTGTATTTAAGGTCTGATTTTTGTCGCAGATGGCGTCTTCTGGTTTTATATGAACTTCAACGATTAAACCGTCAGCGCCTGCTGCCACCGCTGCATATGATAGATGAGGCACAAGCGTGGCCTTTCCTGATGCGTGGGATGGGTCAACTATTACGGGTAAATGGGTTAATCCTCTAAGGGAGGGGATAGAACTTATATCAAGGGTGTTTCTTGTATATGTCTCAAAGGTCCTGATACCCCTTTCACAGAGTATGACCTGTGGATTTCCCTCGTTTAATATATATTCTGCACAGTAAAGCCATTCCTCAATGGTGGAATTCATCCCCCTTTTCAATAATACAGGCTTTCTTGCCTTACCCACCTCTTTTAAAAGGGAAAAATTCTGCATGTTTCTTGCGCCTATCTGCAACACATCCGCATACTCACTTACCCAAGGCACATCCCTTGTATCTATCACCTCTGTAACAATGGGAAGGCCTGTCTCGGCTTTTGCCTTTTTCAATATCTTTAAGCCCCTTAACCCCAGACCTTGAAAGGCATAGGGCGATGTCCTGGGCTTAAAGGCGCCGCCTCTTATCATATCTGCCCCTGCATTTTTCACTGCAATGGCTGTCTCTATGGTCTGCTTTTCATTTTCCACAGAGCATGGACCTGCAATCACGCAGAATCTACTTCCAATAGCCACATCGTCTACATAGATTATAGTCTTTGAGCTCTGTTCTTTTATTGCCGCCAATTTTATATCTCTCATAGCGTGCCTCCAGAAAAATCAAAATAAAAAAGGCCATGGGTCTTGCACCCATGGCCTTTTAGTAGACCTTATACCGGTCACATAGACCAGGGGTGCAAATAAACATAAAAATACCTGTAGCCAAAATTGATTGTGTTGAGATTAGCTGTTGCTTTGATGTTTTGTTGCACTTGATTAAGTTCCATTGTATTTAATTAAATACAAAATTTAATCTGTGTCAATAAAAAAATTATTTTTCTACGTAGATAGGTAAAGACATCGGGCATAGAAAAGAGACCCTTGCCCGCATTCGGAAAATCTTCGCCGGGGTCACAATCCCTGCAATCCTGGTTGGTGTTATATTGGGCTATTTTGTAACATTTTATTACCTTCGGCCCATTAGGAATCTCACGAACACAGTGCAATCTATTATAGAAACTGGCGAGATAAATAAAAGGGTACCGGAAGGTAGCACAAATGATGAACTAAACGGGCTGGTGATGCTTTTCAATACCATGCTTGAGAGGATTGAGAACCTCATAGGGGGGATGAAGGAATCCCTGGATACTGTTGCCCATGACTTAAGGACACCTATGACCAGGCTAAGAGGTATAGCCGAAAGCGCCCTCCAATCAGACAATAATCCTGAGGCCTTTCGTGAGGCCTTATCTGACTGTCTTGAGGAATCCGAGCGTATCCTCAGGATGCTCAACACCATAATGGATATTTCTGAGGCCAAAACCAAAACCTTGAATCTAAATATGAGGTCAGTGGATTTGTCAGCACTCATTGAAGAGGTTGTTGAACTTTATAGTTACATTGCTGAAGAAAAAAACATCAACATCGGTTTAAATTGTAAAGGTAACCTCCATGTAACAGCCGATCCCGACAGGATGAGGCAGGTGCTGGGAAATCTGCTTGACAATGCAGTTAAGTATACCCCTTCTGGTGGACGGGTGGATGTAGAGGCTTTTAGTCAAGATAGGCAGATAATAATTACCATAAAGGATACTGGAATAGGTATACGCAAGGAGGATCTTTCAAAGATATGGGAGAGATTTTATAGAACTGAGGAGAGCCGAACTCAAACAGGGCTCGGGCTCGGTTTGTCCATTGTCAAGGTTTTTATCGAGCTTCACCGAGGGCATATAGAGGTGTCAAGTGAAGTTGGAGTTGGAACTACATTTATGGTGTATCTGCCTCAAATTACGTAAACACCTCTTATAGTAAGAGCCTTTCAAAAATGTAATGTTTTAGAAAGGCTACTGTAATCTTCCTACAATATAATCAAGAAAAAATGTAAGGAGGAGCAAAACATGAAAAGGATTAACTCAGTATTATTGAAGGCAGGCCTTGTATTTTCAGCAATATGTCTTGTTGCCACATTGGCTATGGCAAAGGAAAAAAAACAGAAACATTCCTATATCAAGCCAACAATAACGGCAGAGCAGGCCATCTCCAATGTAAAAGCAGCTTTACCAAATCTCACAGTAGGCAAGAGTTTTATAAAGACAGGCAAAAGAGGGGAAAAGAAATTGGAGGTAGCCCTCGTTCTTGACGGAAAAATAGTATCCAAGATGAGGCTAAACCCAGCAACCGGTGAAATCCTGCCAAAAGGTCAAGAAGTCTTTGTAAACGAGGTGCTGGCTTCACAGGAGCAGGCAGTAAAGATAGTCCAGCAGGCCATCCCAAATCTTGAGATTGCCTCTGTATCGTTGGGTAAGCAGGGTGAATGGAAGGTGGACTTGACCCTAAAGAAGATGGTTGTCGCCAGCATTAACGTCCACGGGGGAGACGGCTCTATTCTTCCTGATTGGAAGGCCACTAAAGACGCAGCAATGTATTAATATTATCAATCCTTGCCGGATGTCCCAAAATTTTAGTGGACACCGGCAAGGAAATCATATGCTTTTCCTTGACATAAAATCTCTAATTGATATAAAAAAGCAAGGTTTACTACTGTAAAAAAGGGAGGAAGAGATGACAATAGTGGGAAGCGAGAAACAGGAAAAGAAGCTTACTGAATTTGCAAAATTAGCAAAGCAGCTTTTCCCCAATGTAAACGAACTATCGGTTAAAGGTGCCTTTCGATTCGGCGCCAGGGCTGCCATAAAAAAATTTAATTTTTCAAGCTGGGAGGATATGGCCAAGCAACCGGCATCGATGAGGAGAAAATTTTTTGATGAATTGCTTAAGGAAGCGCGACCTTATCTCATAAATATTATTGGTAATGAAAAAATTGATGATTTCATAGAGAAGGTTAAGGCTGAAAACGAAAAATATCTGAAAGACTGAATTGTAGTAATCTTTAAGGATTATTAAGTTTGCAAAGATAAATGAGAATCCTCCTTGTCGAAGATGATAAAGTAACAGCCTCTTTTATTTTAAAGGGTTTAAAAGAGGCGGGCTACGCCACAGATTATGCATCAGATGGTGAGGATGGTCTTCATCTCTTGTTGACAGTCTTATACGACTTAGCCATAATCGATATTATGCTGCCCAAGCGAGATGGTCTATCACTTATTGCCGAGATTCGTAAACAAAAAATCAACATACCGGTAATAATCTTAAGTGCTAAACGTTCTGTAGAAGATCGTGTAAGGGGTCTTGAATTGGGTAGTGACGATTACTTAACCAAACCCTTTGCATTTACTGAGTTGCTGGCAAGGATTCAGGCACTCTTACGGAGGGCACAGGGCACATCTGAGACAACCCGTTTGACCGTTGGAGATCTTACAATGGACCTACTTACAAGAGAGGTAACGAGGTCTGGACGTAAGATAGATTTGCAACCAAAAGAATTTGCCCTTCTTGAATATCTTATGAGAAATGCGGGAAGGATTGTCTCCAAAACCATGATTATGGAACATGTTTGGGATTACAATTTTGACCCCCAGACAAATGTGGTTGAAGCACGTATGAGTAGATTAAGAAATAAGATTGATAGGGACTTTGAAACAAAACTTATACATACAATCCATGGCGCCGGTTACATTATTAAAGAAACTCCTTGATATCCGGCATACAGTAGTGTTCCGCCTGACAGTCTGGTATAGTGGAATCTTTACGATTTCTTTATTTGTTGCCTTCGTGGCTTTTTATATGCTGGTGCTACGTGGAAGCCACAACATCCCGAAAGAGGCACTCTCCTGGCTCAGAGAAGACTTCCGTGAATATTTTGGCACCATGCTTATAATCGTCCTTTCAATTTCTACCTTAATCGGGTGGTTAATGGCTAAAAGGGCGTTGACTGGAGTTGAAATAATTTCGCAGGCAACGACTGCCATTGCCAGAGGGGCATTGGGGACTCGTGTTCCTATAAGTACACGGAATGATGAAATCGATCGTCTGGCGAGTAATTTTAATTCTATGGTAGAACGCATAGAAAGCCTGATAAAAGATATGAAGGAGACAAATGATAACATTGCCCATGATTTGAAAAGTCCCATAACAAGGATGAGGGGTATTGCTGAACTGACATTGGGTAGCGAGGCATCAAAAGAATTTCAGCAAATGGCATCCACTGTGATTGAAGAGTGCGATCGACTTCTGTCCATAATTAACACAATGCTTGCTATTTCAGAAACGGAGGCAGGAATTACAAGTCTTCGTTTAGAAGAAGTAGATATTGAGCTCTTAATAAGGGACCTTTTAGATCTTTTTGACCCTTTGATAGAAGATAAAAGCTTGTCTGTGAACCTCCATATATCTGGACCAAAATCCATCCAGGCAGATAAACAGAAAATCCAGAGAGTATTGAGTAACGTCCTGGATAATGCAATAAAATTTACCCCTCAAGGTGGATCTATTATGATCTCCGTTACTGGCAAGGACAATGAGGTTCAGATAGTTTTACGAGATACCGGTATAGGCATACCGGAAGATGAATTACCACATATATTTGATAGATTTTTCCGTGGTGAAAGAAGTAGATCCACACCCGGCAGCGGTTTAGGCTTAAGCCTTGCCCACGCATTTGTTTCTGCACATAATGGCAGAATAACTGTAAAAAGCATGCCGGAGGGTGGTTCTGAATTTACCATCATCCTGCCAAAAACCCTGTTTTAAAGATCTTCTTTAGCCCCCTTTCTTTAAATATTACCAAAAGGTAATGTTTTGGTCATCATTTGGTAACCATCTGTAGTCTATAATAAAAAAAATATGAAATATCAGGGAGACGATGATGGAAAACGAAGAAACATTAAACGATAAACGATGCAGTTATCATGGTTTTAAACTTACAAGGAGTAATTTGCGTGACCTCATATTATTTTTATCATTCTTATCATCGTTTGTTTATATAATTGATTCTATCTCTGTTATTATTTCTCTTTTTCTGCTTCTTATTGGTATTTTTATCCATTTTGTTTCCAAAGGGACCCTTATTAGAAATACTGTGCTATGTAATAAGGGCATCTATGGAATGGTCAGGCATCCATATTACCTGGCAAATTATCTTATTGATTTAAGCTTCTGTCTTTTAAGTGGTAATCCATATCTTCTTTTGTTATATCCTTTTTTGTTTTTCTGGGCATATGGGACAACATTGCAGAAGGAAGAAAAGATACTTGAAGATACTCACGGGTCCTCTTTTAAGATTTATGCATTAAGCGTGCCCCAGATTTTTCCTGATAAACGTATTAAACATATTATCTTTACAAGGAGGAACATATTTGCCAATTTTTCCTTTCAATTTATAACCAGAAAGGAGATAGCACGTATTTTGAGATTTGTATCTATGTTTTTGATAATAATTTTAATCCATTCTGTCTCTTTTTTTGCCCTGAAAAAGTTTGACCTTAGTTATTTTCTTCATAATAGAGGACTACTTGTATTATTATTCTCTGCTTTTTTATGCTATGTCACAAATATCATGATTTTAAAAAGCCCGGCATCGCTATGGACAAGGTTTTCACAGATGGGTGCCCTACATTTTGGAAATAACCAGGGTCGTATACAGCAAAAATCTCTACCCCCCTTTAAAGCCTTAAAAAAGGAAAGGCTAATGTAAATGTTTTTTCAAAATTTACTCAAGAAAAAAATCATTTTCCTCCTGATAATAATTGCTATTTCATACATCTTTTTCTTCCTTAATCTGGGTTCATATTCATTGAAGGAGCCAGATGAAGGTAGATACGCAGAGATACCCAGGGAAATGGTAGAAACAGGTGATTATATTGTTCCCCATCTGAATTATGTCCGTTATTTTGAGAAACCTCCTCTTCTTTACTGGATGGTTGCACTATCATACAAGATAATCGGTGTAAATGAATGGTCATTCAGGTTACCGAATGCCCTTTTTGCCCTTATAGGCGTTGTAATCACTTTTCTTTTTGTTGAGCGATGGTTTAACGAAAAAATCGCATTTATCACTTCGATGATACTCATGTCATCCTTTGGATTTTTTGCAATGGGGCGCATTGTTACCATTGACATGCTTTTTGCTGTCTTACTTTTTATTTCACTCTCATGTTTTTTTAGATTTTATAAAAAAAAGGAGTCTCTCTTTCTTTACCTTTTCTATACAACGCTTGCGCTGGCTACACTGACAAAAGGGCCAGTTGCATTAATTCTTTTAGGAATTACTATTTTTCTGTTTTTATTATCTGAAAAAAATTTTCTCTTCCTTAAACAAATGACATCGATAAAAGGAATTCTACTTTACATATTTATTGCAATGCCTTGGTTTGTAACTATTTCATTAAAAGAGAAGGAGTTTTTTAATTTCTTTTTTGTTGATCAACATATCTTGAGATTTCTTACTACAAAACATCACAGATCAGGACCAATATATTATTTTTTTCCAGTGGTTTTTGGGGGTCTTTTCCCATGGTCCGTATTTCTCCCTCTTGCTATGATTCGGTTATGGCGTGTAAAGGAATTAAAACTATTCTTCATATGGTCTTTTGTTGTTTTTTCCTTCTTCAGTATATCCGGATCAAAGCTCCCACCTTATATACTTCCCATTTTTCCTGCCCTTTCCATTATCCTGGGATATTTTTTTGAAAGAGAATGGCTACATTCTGTGCGAAAATGCGAAATCATAATCTATTTCCTTTGCTTTGCCATTTTTTCTCTGGTAGGTTTTTTTTATGGATTAGGTCTTCTTGATAGGTATTTAAACGGATTAATACATATTTCATTTACACATAAAGATATAAGAGGGTTATCTTTGGGTATATCCTTTATTTCTCTCTCTATAATTATAACTTTAATTTTTAAAAAAATGCGTCCTTACTTTAAATCGCTTTTTTTTATACTCTGGGTTTTTTCTTTTTCAATTGTTATCGGGCTTATGTTTCATGCTCATGTGATAGATAGAGTAAATACAACAAAAGAATTGGCACAAAAGATAAAAGCAGAGAAAAAAGTCAATTCCATCATTGTTAATTATGGTTCTTTTGATGAAACCCTTCCGTTTTACACCTGTGGAAGAACATACCTTGCCGCTTATACTGGAGAGCTTGAAATGGGGTCCAGGTATAATGATGCAAAAAAATTTTTTTTAAACGAAGATGAATTTGTGCGTCTCTTTAAATCAGATAAAGATGTCTGGGTTGTATTTAAAACAAAAAAAGTTACTCGACTAAAAGAACTTCTCAGTATTGACGATGATAACATGATTACATGTCAAAATACTAGATGCGTGGTTAATAATGGTAGATAGAAGATAATTTATATTAATCGTAAAATACATTTGACCCCTTTTCGTCATTTAAAACTAACATTTTTTTAAGGGATAACCCCCCTCAATAAACATTGGAGTAACTAATAATTGCCAAAAGCATTGCTGAAAGGCTTCTTTATTATTCAAGACCCCATCTGCTTATAATATATATACTGTTTCACTCCAATCCAGACAAAAATTGGATTAAAAAGGTGTTAGTTGAAAGATGCATATTTTGATTGTGATTTTTTCAGCAGGAGATAGTATTAACAGCTTCCTGTACTTCACAATCCGACAATATCTGCAATGGTTTAGGACTGTATGTGGCATTCAATAATCTATTGGGAGCTTGTTGATGTTCAATTTCCTTGCCGGAGCCCACAACATATCGCGGGTCATCCGGTAAAGGATTTCTTAATATTATTTAATACATTGCTGCGTCTTTAGTGGCCTTCCAGTCGGGAAGAATGGAACCATCACTGCCGTTTACACCAATACTGGCGACAACCATCTTTTTGAGGGTCAAATCCACCTTCCATTCGCCCTGTTTGCCCAATGATACTGAAGCAATCTCCAGATTAGGAAGAGCCTTGTATTATACTGCCTTTAGTGGACACGAACATTGTAATCTAATATACTAACAATGGAGGTATTGACATGGAAAAGCCTCCATTGGCAGTATTTACAAAAGAGTTTAAAGAGGAAGCAGTGAAAATGGTAATGGAAGAAGGATTGTCCATAGGAGAGCTAAGCCGTAGACTATCCATACCCAAATCTACCTTAGACTACTTGGTCAAAAAAGCCAGAGAAGGAAAACTTTTAGATAATTCATATAAGAAACACAAAGGCGTGAGAATATAGCTCAAATACCCCATCCTCCTTATGTGCAGGGTACTATACTATCAGTATCAAAGAGTGGTTATTACATATGGCTTAAAAGACCACCATCAGAAAGACAGATAGAAAACAGACGTCTTGAAGTAGAAATTGAGGCTGCCCATAGAAGAACCAGGGGGGTATTTGGACCCCATAGACTACAAAAAGAATTACAATCCCACGGGATAAAGGTGAGTCTATACCGTATAAGGAGAATAAGAAGAAACCTCAATTTAAGATGTAAACAGGTTAAAAAGTTCAAAGCAACCACCAATTCAAAACATAGACTCCCTGTGGTAGATAATCTTATCAACCAGAACTTTATAACAGATGCACCCAATAAGGTCTGGGTAACAGACATAACATATATCCCTACCAGAGAGGGCTGGCTTTACCTTGCAACCCATAAGGACATATTAAACGGAGAGATCGTAGGATATGCAATGGATTCACACATGAGGGAGAGCCTTGTTAAAAATTCCCTTCTTATGGCTATACACAAGAGAAAACCAGGTGCAGGACTTATCCATCATTCTGACAGGGGCAGTCAATACTGTGCCTATGAATACCAGAAACTCCTTAAGTTTTTCAACATCATACCATCTATGAGCAGAAAGGGTGACTCACATGATAATGTCCAGAGGACTATCTGATGAACCCGCTCGTAGTCGATTGCTGTCCTCACCAATAGATCAGTTCCGTTCATGATTGCATTTACTTTCAGCTAACGGCCGGGGCATCAGTCGCTTCGCCGAGGGCGGAGTCAGCTGGAGTTAGATATCGGGCGGCTATTTATTTCGTGCCTACCGCTATGAATATACTGATGCTTGCAGATTTATGACAGCAACTTGATTGAGCACAGCAATCCTCGCCCACACAGTCCACCAACACATCTTTCAAACCCGCATCTGTCAGCCACTGTTCGATATCCTGGCGCTTGAACCCTAACCAGCGATCGTGTTGCTCCGTTCGTAAGAATTCATGAGAGTGCTCATCCAAATCCGTGATAACCAGCTTGCCGCCTGACCTCAGAATCCGCACCATCTCTTTTATGGCATAGGGGGGCGATTCAACGTGATGAAGGTACATATTAGCAAAGACATAGTCTATGCTTTCGTCTGAGACCGGCAGATTCTCCGCCTCTCCCACCCGATAGTCAATACCTTCAACTCCAGCGAATTTCTTTCTCATCTCCTCCAACATTACGTCAGATTGATCAACTGCAATCACTTGCAAGCCTGCAAAAAGTAACCCCTCTGTTATGAAGCCTGTACCCGCTCCAATGTCGGCAGCAATCTTGCCCCTCTGCACACCTGCAACAGTGAGAGCCTTCTTTCTTACAGCATCTGAGAAAAAACCATGTCTCATTTGATCCCACCGAAAAGCAACATTATCAAAATACTGTTTGCTGGTCATAATGTTCTCCTTTAGCGTGACATGAGATTACTGTGGATTCTTCTTCTTTGAAAAGCCGCGTGTAGGCTTCGTCAAACACGGCAAATAACCGCTTTCGGCACTCCTCGGCGTTATCTTCCAAAATGTCTATCCCATAAATGGAAGACACGGCAAGTATTACATAACGCTCGTATTCAAGTTGGCTCTTGGCATAGCGGGCTTCTACAATGTGTAGTTTCCGGTTCAAAATCTCGACAAGAAAGTTCCCTGTGCCGCAGGCAGGCTCAAGGAAACGCGAATCGATGCGTTCAGTTTCCTGTTTCACAAGGTCAAGCATGGCGTTGACAATGTGCGGCGGGGTCAGGACTTCGCCGTAATCGGTTACGCGTTGCTTTGATTTCACATGGGGGTTCATAGGTTTCCACTATCCTTGAGTAACGGACTAACAATTAATATACGAAATTTTTTCTTAGATTTTACATAAATAATTAAAAAAAATACAACAAAAAACCTTTCGATATTATTATTAAAAGATGTTCGTATTTAGTGATTATTAATCGTAAAATACAATTGACCCCTTTTCGTCATTTAAAACTGACCAACACTTGGGCTGCCTAACGACCAGCATCAGTGGCGGCGCGAAGCGCAGTCAGCTGAATGCTGTTGTTAGGCCATTTATGCCATTATTCATGCCAGACTTGGCGAAGCTCGTAAATTCGCCCATATTTCGCCGCCGACTCCAAGTCCCCCTGGCGAAGAGCGTCTCTCACGTCGTCCAACTTATAGGCGTCTTCAACGCTAAGATAAGGAGACCAACCTGTGTCGTCTTCCATCAGAGAGACCTCTACCTCAGCCACATATTTACCTTCATGCACATACTTTGACTTTTTTCGCTGTTTCATCGTTGCCTCCTCCGCGTAAACGTTTTATCCCACCGCCCAGGATCTGGCCGGTATGCCGTGACCAGAACCGCAGGCTTTTCATGACCTTTCGGGATACCCCATACAACATGAATGGGCTCGCCAGCTCGATCTTTCTGCAACAATAGAACGCATGGCCCCTTCGCATAGTTCAGGTATTCTTCAACAACAACCGCCTCCTTAACGCCAGCGAGTACTTCTCTTGCCGTCAGCCCATCCTCAGCCAGTTCATCGTATCCGTGTTCAGATATCCGAACGTCGCCAGTGCGCAACAAATCACGAACCCGCTCAATGAAATCACTCAAATCATATTCCCCTTTTCAGCCACTATCATTTCTTGGCATAACATTTTTTTTAACTTTATTCAACATCATGATTAAACATAGCGAGCGGATACTATGGTGTCAAGAAAATTTCATGGAAATTGATTGGAAATCAGGCGTTAATGCAAATATGATGATTTATAAAGATATTATTATGTTACAGAACCATAGCAATGCATATCAGTTATATTAGAATCATTTAAGGGCTTTATGTCATCTAAGGGCAAGATAAATACAGATATCTTCAGTATTATCTGAAGTGGGTTGCGGAGGGTTATCGCTTCATTGATATTCCACTATCTCAATCCATCACACATGTCGTTGACAGCAAAGGCAAAAAAGATTAGATTTAAACACAATTATCCATAAATTATGGAGGAATAATGCTTATGAATACTTTGCTTTATTTACTTTTGGGATTAATTGCAGGAATAATAAGCGGCATGATCGGTATAGGCGGAGGGACAATTATTGTTCCTGCATTGGTTTTTATATTCGGCCTTTCGCAGCATCAGGCTCAAGGCACAACCCTTGCTTTACTTGTGCCCCCTATTGGATTTCTTGCAGCATATACATACTACAAGCAGGGATTTGTAGATATAAGGATAGCCTCTTTAATATGCATTGGTTTCTTTCTTGGAGGTCTTATCGGAGCTAAATTCGCTACAAAATTATCAAGTATAGTATTGGAACGCATCTTTGGTATAGGACTCTTATTGATCTCCCTTAAAATGATCTTTGCTAAATGATGAATATGTTATCGCATCCTCCTTAAACAGAATAGAATAGGGATTGATAAAATTTGAACCGTAACAGAAAATATCACCAGGGCCATGATAGAATAGTCGTAGAGCCTTCCCATTATTACACTGCCTACAAACCAGAACACCCCGAAGCTCATATTAAAAGTGCCAAATGCAGTGCCCCTGAGCCTTACAGATGACATATTTGCGATTTGTGCCTTCATAACCGACTCCTGTGCGCCCATGCCGATTCCCCAGAGGACCATGCCAATGAGACCCATTTTAAGATCTCCTAAAAACACAAGAGGGGCAAAGGGTAGGGCAATTGCTACTGCAGATATAATGATAGGCATACCAATACGGTCATAGAGTCTTCCGAATAAAAGGGCTGAAAGGCCATCTACCCCCATAGCAATGGCATATAAAATTGGAATCCACTCATGTGTGAAAATACCTGCCTTTGAGAAGTGATAGGCAATAAGGGGATAATCGGCAAACCCTGCTGCAATGCAGCCTGTTGCTAAAAGATATAACCAGAAGTGCCCTGTGTATCCCTTGATATCTATTTGTGGTGTTTTTGATTCGAGTTTACTGGGGTGGGGATAGTGGATTCGAGCAACCAAGAGCACACCGATTGAAATAATAGCAGGTATTATAAGGATGGCAAAAGAGAGCCTGAAGTCATTTCGAAGATATAAAACCGCTGCTATCATAAAAGGTCCGATTATAGCACCGATTTGGTCCATAGCCTCATGGAGGGCAAAACCCCAGCCATGTCCTATACGGGTAGTTGCAAAAGAGAGCATGGCATCGCGAGGGGGATTGCGTATTGCTTTACCGATACGTTCTAACAGCATAAGAAAGACGGCTAACTGCCAGTCTCCCACCAGAGCAAGGGCTGGCACAGCAAACAGATTCAAAAAGTAGCCTGAGATTGTAAATAGCCAGTATCGTCCTGTGCGGTCTACAATCCTGCCTGAAACAAAACGGAGTGCATATCCAAGTAATTCTCCAAGCCCTGCTGCGATACCCACCACAGTGGCACTTGCACCGAGTAAGGCAAGATATGGGCCTGAGATGCTGCGGGCTGATTCATAGGTCATATCTGCAAAAAGGCTTACAATACCCAATAGAACTACAAATATCGTGGCTGATGTATTGATTGTTTTTTGATTCACATGTGATTCCGTATTAATGCCTCCATAATAATTGAGGTTTTTTATACTATTTTTCAGGCATAATGCAATATAAACAAAAAAGAGATATGATAATTATTTTTTTTTATTACAATTCTTGTAGAGGGAGACACTGACCTTCTTAACTTTATAACCCTTATTCC